>Ga0335085_10005510_pt1 | contig 20260 bp, 17 predicted proteins | sample Lox_Sample_45_FD_206712 | JGI IMG/M metagenome (GOLD analysis project Ga0335085, IMG submission 206712) | Soil microbial communities from Loxahatchee National Wildlife Refuge, Florida, United States - Lox_Sample_4.5 | ecosystem: Environmental > Terrestrial > Soil > Wetlands | place: USA...
CCCCCAAGGTCTCATCGTGGAACGCCGCCAGGAGGCTAAACCCCTGAAAGTGGCTGTTTACCCAACACCGATTCCTGCTTATCTTTGGCGCCGTTTTTAACCCGCCCAAACACGGCGCCTTGGCGTGCAATTAGAGCTGCCCGAATCCCATCGGATCCCTCTCACGTGGCTGCTCGAGCACGGTGGGGAGAGCATCCGGTACCGCACCTACCTCGAGCTGGCCCCGCCGGGCTTCGCCACACCCGAGACCATCGAGCAAGCCGCGTTGGCTGTGCAGGCGGCCAAGCCCGGGCAGACCATCGTCAAGAAGCAAAAGGACAACGGGATCTGGGGCGGCAACCTGATGGGGCTGGTGCCGTCTGCCGCCCTGGGCATCAAGGACACGGGCACCATTCCCCAGTACCGGCGCTTGCTGCAACTGGGCTGGCCCCGGGACGCGCGGGTCTTCAAGCTGAGCGATCGGGTGTTGTTCCGGCAGTTGTCCCGTGATGAAGACCCTGCTCTGCTGTTCGAGTTCCAGAAGGCGGCCAAGGGCGACCCAGCCGGTCAACTCTGGGCCCGGGAGGTGATCCGGGAAGCGGCATCCGCGGCGTTGGCGGAGGCGGGACAGGTGGACGATCCACGCCTCCGGGGATCGGCGCACAAGATCGCGACCGCCATCTCCCTGTTCCTCCGCAGTCCTATCGCCGAGAAGCCCTTCGTGCGGTCGGGCAGCCAGACGGTACTCCACCCGGAGGCCTATCCCCCGAGCTGGTACTCGGTCGCGATGCTGGCCTCGATGCCGAACCTCCAGCGGGAACGAGCGGGATTCACCGACCGCCTGGGGCACTACCTGGCTCAGCCCGCCCCCAAGAAGGCCTACGCGATTCGAGTGGGAAAGCGAACGTTCAAGCCGCAGCACCTGCTGCTGGGCGATCCGATCGAGGCCGACAGCAAGGGAATCCCCAAGGATCTCCCGCTGGCCCTCTACTACATCGAGATCCTGGCCCGGATCGGCGCCCTGCATACGGCCCCGGTCGCGACCAAGGTGCTGGCCCGGGTCCTCAAGGATGTGACGCCCGAAGGGGTCTGGAGTCCCAAGAATCTCCGTTCGCTCCCCAAAGCGGTGAATCACATCACCTACCACGTCTTCCCGCTCGACGGAGAAGGAAAGTCGCTCGAATCGAAGCAGGTGGACGTGACTTTCCGGCTCGCGGTGATCGCCCGACTGCTGGGTTGGCAAGTGGACTACAGCTAGTCCAAACCGCCTTGCGCCGCTGCTCAGCGTATCCGATACTACTACTGTGCCGGCGGTCGATCTCACTCCATTCGGCTTCACTCCCACCGAGAGCAAGGTCTACGAAGTCCTGCTGAGCGCAGGGCCAGGCACCGGGTACGCCATCGCCCGATGGGCCGGACTGGCCCGGGCCAACGCCTATAGTGCTCTCGAGGGATTAGTGACCAAGGGCGCGGCCCGGGTGGATGCGGGTCGGCCTCGGCGCTTCAGTCCGGAGCCGCCCACCGCCTTGCTGGCGCGGATCTCCAATCGCCAGGGGCAGGCGCTGGAACGGCTGGGGCACGCGCTGGAGGCGCTGTCGATCCCGCCCACGCCGACGGTGGTGGAGATCGATTCGCCGCGAGGAGCGCTGCAACTACTCTCCCACGACATCGCACGGGCCACCAAGTCGGTCTCGCTGATCGCCCCGGGCGAGGCGTATCCGCTCTTGAGCCCGGTACTCCGGCGGGTGGTCTCCGCCGGCCTCGAAGTGGTGCTCTGCTCGGACGCCAATGTGCCGCTCCAGTTCGCCACGGTGGAGACCATTCCCGGGATCGACGGCTGGCCCGGCCTGCCGCTGATTTCGATCGTGGATGGCCACAGCGCCCTGATGGGTTTCCGACTGGACAACGAGGTCAGAGGTCACTGGAGCACCGCGCCCGCCTTCGTGAAGGCAGCGCACATCGTCTTCGATCATTTTCGAGGCAGGTCATGAGCGATTCCCCCGAAGAAGCCTTCAACGCCCTGCGTCGCGAGTACATCGCGGAAGCGCCGGGACGGCTGGCCGAGCTTCGGAAGGACATCGCCGCCTACCGGGCCGGCGAGCCGGATGCGACCGCCTCTCTCAAGACCCGATTTCATCGACTGGCGGGCTCGGGCGGCTCCTATGGCTTCCCGATCATCAGCGACATCAGTCGAGAGACTGAGCGCTGGCTTCAGGACGAACCGGGTGCCGAGGCCTCGGCTCAGACGGTGGAGCGGCTGGAAGGCGCGGTCCAGCGGCTGTCGGGAGCGTTCAACCAGGCCGCCGCCGAAGTCGGTCTCCCCACCGAGCCGGTCCGGGCGGCCGAGTTCGGCTGGCGCTCACTGGTCGTGGGGCCGGTCGGCAAACTGCGCGACCAGATCGAGCATGCGCTCGAGACCTCGGGCTTCCTGGTCAAGGTGGACACCGGAGCCGGCGAGCCGAAGTCGCTCCCCGTTTCGGATCGCCCGGATCTCCTCGTGATCATCCGGGACGCCCACGTCACCGACGCCTACGCGATCGCCACCGCGTGGTCATCGGCCGGTGCCGTGCGACCCCGCGCCATCGTGCTGGTGGATCCGGGGGACAGTACCGACCAGGTCCGTGCCATTGCTTCAGGGATCGACCTGGTGCTCCCGGTCGACCGGATCCAGCAGGAGCTGCCCAAGTACGCCAAGACCCTGGCCCGGATCGGGACGCCCCCTTCCCGGGTGCTCCTGGTCGAGGAGGACGAGGCGCAGGCCACCGGCATCGTGGCCCTCTTGGAGCAGGCCAATGTAAGGGTCACGCAATGCAAGGACGGGGTGACCGCTCTCGAAATGCTGGCGCGGGACACGCCGGACCTGCTGCTGATGGACGTCCGACTTCCCGGAGAGCTGGACGGCCTCTCCCTGGCTCGGTTGGTCAGGCAGGACGCCCGCTTCGGCCTGATCCCCATCGTCTTTCTCACGGAGAAGGACGGGGTGGCCGATCAGATCGAGGCGATCCGGGCCGGGGCAGACCACTTCCTGAGCGAGCCGGTGGATCAGAATCTCCTGACTCAGCTGGTGATCAACCGGGCCGAACGTGGGCGACGGCTACGGGAGATGGTGCACCGGGACGGGCTCACCGGATTGCTGAATCACGCCACCCTGATGGCGGAACTCGAGCACTCGATCGAGTACGCCCGCCGCCACGACGAGGAGTTCGCCTTCATCATGGCGGATGTCGATCACTTCAAGCGGGTCAACGACAAGTACGGACACCTGGTGGGAGACCAGGTCCTGCTCCACGTGGCCAAGATCTTCCAGTCGACCGCGCGGGCCAGCGACCTGATCGGGCGCTACGGGGGTGAAGAATTCGCGCTGATCCTGCGGCGCACCGACCGGGCCGGGGCCGCAGTGCTGGCCGGAAAGCTCCGCAAGGCGCTGGTGGAGCGGCCCGCCGTGGTGGGGAACGAGACCATCCCGGTCCGGGTCTGCATGGGGATCGCGTGCTATCCAGCGGACGCCACCTCGGCCAGCACCGTCGCGGCCATGGCCGACGAAGCCCTCTATCGGGCCAAGGCGGGTGGCCGGGACCGGGTGGACTTCGCGGACGAGAATCCGGGCATGGAGTAGCGAGTCCCACCTGGCCTGGTATATTCAACCAACCGGTTGAAAAGGTCAGGCGTGACTCATCGCGAGCCCACCGCCCCACAGCGTCTCCTCTCCGCAGCCCTTCCCGAGTTCGCCGCCCACGGCAAGGCCGGCGCCCGCACCGACCGCATCGCGAAGCTGGCTCGGGTCAACAAGCAGCTCATTCACTACCATTTCGGAAACAAGGACGGTCTCTACCGCGCGGCCCTGGCCGCCGCGGCGGAGCGGATCGGGGCTGCTCTCTCCCAGCCCGTGGACGCGAGTCTGGGCATCGTCGAACAATTGCGTCGCCTGGTGCGCGGACAGTTCGACGTCCTCGCCCGACATCCCGAGCTCACTCAACTCCTGGTCCACGCCGAAGCGGAAGGAAAGTGGCTGGACGCGGCCACCAGGCCGGTGGTCGATCTGCTCACCGACGGACAGGCCACCGGCTTCTTCCGGGACGAGATCGATCCGGCCCAGGTCGCGCGGGCGGCGTTGGTGCTCCACCTCGGCTATTTCGCTCTGGGGGGGATCTCGTCGGGATGGGGCTCGGCCTCCCGGTGGCGAGACGATACTACCGAGCTGATGGTTCAGGCCTGCACTTGGTGATTGGCTGAGACTGGGGGGGAACTGCCGGGCGGATGGGCCATGCGGCCCATCCGCCCTCATGCGTTAGTGCTGGAAGTGTGACAGCGGAGCCACGTCCCGGGGGTTCTCGTCACCGAAGAGCAGGCGCCCTTCCTTGAAGGTGGCGCCCCGCAGCGTCAGGGCGAGCACTTCACCCAGCTCCTGCACGGGATGGACCTCGATCAATTTCCGGACTTCCTCCGGGAGGTCCTCCAGGTCCGGCTCATTCTCCTTGGGCAGCACGATCCGGGTAATGCCCGCCCGCACCGCGCCCAGGATCTTCTCCTTGACTCCACCGATCGGAAGCACGCGGCCCCGAAGGGTGATTTCACCGGTCATGGCGATGTCGTGCCGGACCGGGCGACCGGAGAGCGTCGACACCAGGGCCGAGGCCATGGTGACACCGGCGGAAGGACCGTCCTTGGGGACGGCGCCGGCCGGAACGTGAATGTGGAGGTCCCGATCGAACATCTCTTCCTTGATGTGGAGCCCCGGCGCGTGCGACCGCGCGTACGTCCACGCGGCACGGGCGGACTCTTTCATCACGTCACCCAACTGGCCGGTCAGGACCAGCTCGCCCTTGCCCCGCATGGTCGAAGCTTCGACGAACATGATGTCGCCGCCGGTCGGGGTGTAGTACATCCCGGTGGCCACACCCACCTGGTCTTCGCGGGCGGCCCGTTCCGGATGAACCTTGGGCCGGCCCAGCAGGTCGTCCACCATGACCTTGTCGACCACCAGGCGCTCGACTTCCCGCGCGGCGATCTTGCGGGCCACCTTCCGGGCCAGCTTGCCCAATTCCCGTTCCAGCTGACGCACTCCTGATTCACGGGTGTAGCCGGTAATCACCTCGCTGACCGCCTCGTCGGTGATCTCGAGCTGCTCCGCCGTCACCCCGTTCTCCGTGAATTGCCGCGGGATCAGGTACTTCCGGGCGATCATCAGCTTCTCCCGCTCGGTGTAGCCGGAGAACTCGACCATCTCCATCCGGTCGAGCAGCGGGGCCGGAATGCTCTGCAGGAAGTTCGCGGTGCAGATGAACAGCACCTCGCTCAGGTCGAACGGCACGCCGAGGTAATGGTCGGTGAAGGTGTCGTTCTGGGCCGGGTCCAGGACCTCGAGCAGCGCCGCGGCCGGGTCGCCCTGGAATGAGACGCCGAGCTTGTCGACCTCGTCGAGCAGGAAGACCGGATTCTTGGTGCCGGCCTGCTTCATCCCCTGGAGGATCCGTCCGGGCATGGCACCGACGTAGGTACGCCGGTGACCGCGGATGTCGGCCTCGTCCCGGGCGCCTCCCAGGGAGATGCGGACGTACTTCCGTCCCATCGCCCGCGCGATCGACTTGGCGACCGAGGTCTTGCCCACGCCGGGCGGGCCCACGAAGAGCAGGATGGGGCCCTTGGCACGCTTCTCATCGGAGGCAGTCGCGGCGGGAGGCGCGGTCGGGGCGGTCGTTTCCTCAGCGGCTTCGTCCGCCTCGGCCGCCTTTACCGCCTCGCCGGCCTTCGGGGTGTCTGCCTCTTCCGCCTTGTCCGTCTTTACCGCCTCTTCCGCCTTCGCCTTGTCCGCCTCAAGCGCCTGCTGCGCCTTCTCCTTCTTCTCCAACTCGTCGCGGAGTTGCCGCACGGCCAGGAACTCGAGCACCCGATCCTTCACGTCCTGCAAGGCGTAGTGGTCCTCCTCCAGGATCTTGGCTGCCTCGACCAGGTCGAGGTGCTCCTCACTCCGGCTGTTCCAGGGCAACTCGGCGATGTTCTCGAGGAAAGTCCGGATGACCTGGGACTCCATAGACTCCCGGCCGATGCGACCCAGTCGGTTGAGCTCGCGATCGACTTCCTTGCGCGCCTCGGGCGGCAGCTGGAGTGCCGCGAGCTTGTCGCGAAGCTCCTGGAGCTCATCGCTCTCCTCGTCCTCGCCCAGCTCCCGGCGAATCGTCTTCAGCTGCTCGCGAAGGAACATCTCCCGCTGGCGCTGGCCAATCTCGTCCTGGACCTGCGACTTGATCTCCTCCTGCGCATCGAGCACGCCGATCTGGCGCTGCACGTGCACCAGGACCCGGCGGAGCCGCTCTTCGACCGAAAGGGTCTCCAACAGCACCTGGCGCTGGGCCGGGGTGATGTCGAGATAACCGGCGATCAGATCCGCAAAGCGACCCGGGTCGCTGACCCCGGAGAGCACCTGCTGAACGACTTCCTCGGGAAGGCCGGACTTCTGACCCAACTCGGCGGCCCGGCTTCGGACCTCACGGTAGAGCCCGACAAAGGCCGGGTCCTCGGCGTTGATCGGCAACATCTCCTCGGCCTCGCGCACGATGGACTGGAGGTAGCCGTCCTTGTCGGTGTAGTGCATCGCGATGCCGCGCTTTTCGCCGTGGAGGAGCAGCTGCATCCCGGCCAGGCCACGCTGCATCTGGCCGATGCGGGCAATGGTTCCGATGGTGTAGAGCAACTCAGACTTGACCGCCTCGGTGTTTTCCCGCTGAGAGACGGCGAATACCAGGCGGTCGGGAGTGGCGAGAGCCGCCTCAACCGCGCGGAGGGTCCCCGGCCGGCCGGCGCCGATCGGCGCGGTGACGCCGGGAAACAGCACCACCTCGCGAAGCGGGAGGACCGGAAGAGTCATTCGTTCACTCATTTATCAGTCACCTCAAAAGGCAATTTGGCAGCACAGAGTACTGATCGAGCGTATATGCGCACCCGCCGTGCCATGGCCGAAGGGTGTCTAAAGGCCGGGAGGGCAGGTCCCAGAGTAGAAATGAGCCCGTTTACGTAATAGGGCGCAACGCCTCGCACTGGCACCCTGCCAGAATGGCCGGGAGGTAAGCATTAGAAATGCATCGCCGAAGACCGGTCTGGGCCCGGTACCGGTCCGGTTGCCCTCCTTTATCTTCGCTGCTAAATCTATGCGGATGAGGCTGATACTCGATGACTGACCCCGCAAAGCCTCTGGCCGCTCGGCTGGGCGAGGCCTTGGGCTCTGCCTATACCATCGAGGGCGAGATCGGGCGTGGCGGGATGGGTGTCGTCTATCGAGCCCGAGACGAGCGCCTCAAGCGCCGGGTCGCCATCAAGGTTCTCCCGCCGGAGCTCGCTTTCCAGGAAGACATTCGCGCCCGCTTCACCCGCGAAGCGGAGACTGCGGCGCGCCTCTCCCATCCCCACATCGTTCCCATCTTCTCGGTGGGTGAGGGGAACGGGCTGGTCTACTTCGTCATGGGCTACGTGGACGGGGAGTCGCTGGGAGCCCGGATCAAACGCCGGGGCCAGCTCCCCGCCGAGGAAGCCCGCAGGATCATGAAGGAGACTGCGGACGCGCTCAGCGCCGCGCATGCCTTGTCAGTCATCCATCGCGACATCAAACCCGACAACATCCTGCTGGAAGGCACCCGCGGACGAGTGATGGTCACCGACTTCGGGATCGCCAAGGCCATGTCCTCGGGGCACGGCGCCACGCTGACCAGTGCAGGGGTGGCGATCGGCACCCCGCAGTACATGAGCCCCGAGCAGGCTGCAGGAGAGAAGGAGATCGACGGCCGGTCCGACATCTACAGCCTTGGTGTCGTGAGCTATCAGATGCTGACCGGCGAGCTCCCGTTCAATGCCCCCACGGTGGCCGGGATCCTGATGAAGCAGATCACCGAGCCGGCCCCATTGATCACCAACAAACGCCCGGACGTGGCGGAAGACCTGTCGCTCACGGTCAGCCGGTGCCTGGAGAAGGACCCGGAGGAGCGCTGGCCCACGGCCGACGCCCTGCGGCGCGCTCTGGAGAGCCGCACCCTGACCGGCTATCGGCCGACCGGGGCCCGGCTCAAGTCCAGCTCACGGGCCGCGGCCCCACCGCTCCGGCGGAGCCCGGCCGGTGGCGCGGTGCGTCCTCCCTCCTCCTCGGTCCGGCCCATGCCCCAGGCCTGGGAACGCCGGGTGGAGCGGGCCAGCGACCGGCTCCGCCGGGCCGAGAGCTACGATACACCGCTCCCGGTGCCGGATACCGGAGAACCGAGGATCGTCCAGAAGAGCCGAGCCATGTTCGCCCGGTGGGCCGCGGTGACCGGCGGCCTGGTACTGCTCGACATCGTCACCGGGCACGGGGTCCCGAGCTGGTCGCTGTGGGTGGGGTGTGTCTGGGCAGCCTTTGGCCTGGTGCCGCAATACGTGAAGCTCTGGCATGCGGGGTACACCTGGCGCGACGTGCTGAGTCGCCCCCCGGCGCCGGATGCCATCGAGGCGAAGATGTCGGGCAAGGGGCTCAAGGCGCTGCCCGCGCCCAAGGTCGAGGAGATGGGGCCCTATACCAACCAGGCGCTCCAGGCACACGGCGACCGGTTGGCCATCATGAAGCTGATGGACCGACTCTCCCCCACGGAAAAGAAGATGCTCCCCGAGGAGGTGAACCAGACGGTGGACGCGCTCTACCAGCGGGCGCTCGACCTGGCGCGGACCCTCCACGCGATGGACACCAACCTCGATCCCGCGGCCCTGGCGCAGGTGGAGGAGCGCATCGCCGCCATTTCCAAGGAGCCGGACGACGAGGAGCGGAGCCGGCGGATCGCCCTGCTGGAGCGGCAGGCCAAGACCATGCTGGAGCTCAAGCGGCGGCGGGAGCAGGTGGCCGGCCAGATGGAGTCCTGCGTGCTGGCGCTCCAGAACATGCGGTTCGATCTGCTCCGCCTGCGGTCGGCGGACGCGGCCTCCGCGCTGGGCGACCTGACCGCCGCCACCCAGAAGGCCCGCGCCCTGTCCCGGGACGTCGATAACCTGATCGCGGCGGCGGGCGAAATCCGAGACGCGATCGGCTGATTCGGCCTGATTTTACCCCGACTTCCCCCGGAAGTGGGGGGCAATATATTCCCAACGCCAGTACGAGAATTCCCCATCAGCCTGGAGGGCGCAGCATGACCGGCCACGGAGCTTCACGTCTCTTCATCGCCTCGGCCATCGCCGCCGGACTGTTGTCCGCGAGCGGATGCAGCAAGAGCCCCGACGCGAAGAAGCCCGCGGCCTCCGCCGCCGCCGCCGCGCCCAAGCCCCTGATCGCCATGATCCGCGCCGCCGACTGGATGGGCAGCGAGTGGAGTGAGGACGCGATCAAGGTCGGGCTCCAGGAAGCCGACCTCGAGGAAGGCCGGGACTACGAACTCAAGATGACCAGCGCCCAGGGCGACCTGGCCACGCTGCCCAACCTGATCGACGCAGCCATCGACGCCAAGGCCAAGGTGATCGTGACCCTCCAGGACGCGACGCTTCAGGTCGCGGTCCAGCGAGTCAAGGACACGCCGATCGTCTTCCACGTGCTGTCGGATCCCTTCGCCGCCGGGGCCGGCACCAGCGACTCGAACCACCTCCCCAACGTGACCGGCGTCTATTCGCCGGGCTTCGGCGACCCCGAGCAGACCCGCCGGGTCGAGCTGATCAAGAAGATCGTGCCCAAGGCGCGCCGAATCGGCATCCTGTTCAGCCCGGGTGAGCTGCTGTCGGTATCCCTCAAGGACAAGATGATTGCCGCCGCCAAGAAGGCCGGGATGGACGCCGTGGCCATGCCGATCAACAGCCCCAGCGAGGGGACCGAGGCTACTACGGCGCTGGTGGGCAAGAAGGTCGACGCGATCGAGATCTACGGGAACGCCGCCCACGCCGCCTTCGAGAGCGTGATCCAGGTGGCCAAGGCCAGCAAGGTGCCGGTGTTCTCGCCCTCGCCGTTCGAAGTGGTCAAGGGAGCCACCGCTGCCTTCTATCCCGACTTCCAGGAAGGCGGAGTGGTGGCCGGCCATATGATCGCCCGGATCCTCAAAGGCGAGAGCCCGGCCGGCATTCCGTTCTATCGGGTCGTGACTACCAAGGTGAAGATGGCGGGAGACACCGCCGGGACCGCCAAGCCGCATTGACCGTCGCCGTGCACTAGATCATGCAGATGGTCATCGCGCGCGAGGGTGGCCGAGCCTTCGTGCGCCTGGCCGGGCGGTTGGACGGCGAGTGGGCGGAACACCTCTCGGGCGCCCTGGATGAGTTCCTGAGGGATGGGATGCGCTCCGTCATCCTCGACATGGCGGATGTCACCTACCTCAGCTCGGCCGGCACCAAGGTCCTGGCCCGCGGCTACGAAGACTTCTCTTCCCTCCGGGGCGAACTCCGGATCGCGGATCCCTCTGCCACAGTCCTGAACGCCCTCAAGATGGTGGGGCTCGACGAGCGGCTGCTGTACGAACCCGCCACCGACGCCTCGACTGTCGCTCCCACCCGTTCCTCCGCGCTGATGCACCGCATGGGCGACTTCACCAGGGAAGACTGGCGCAGTCCCCTGGCTCCGCACGCCAACGGCCACTACGAGATCTCGAGTCGGGACCCCGCAGCAAGGTTGAGCTGCCAGCTGTACGGCGATCCGCGGCTCCTGCGCCAGCACCCGTACGAGGGGAAGCACTGCTCTCTGGTCTCGTTCCCCGATACGGTGTTTGGACTGGGACTCGGCGCGCTGGCTGACCGACCCGAGGAAACGCTCCCCAGGATCGGCGAGTTGATGGCGGTGGGCGGGGTGGTGGCCTATCTGCCAACCGATGGCGCGCTGGTGGCGGACTACCAGATCGGGACCCGCAGCATCCCACCCAAGGCAAGCCTGGTATATGGGCTGGCCTGTCAGGGGACCTTCTCGCACCTGGTCCGGTTCCACACCCAACCCGATGCCACGGCCGTCCCCCTGTCGGAGCTGGCGAGTCTCTGCCTCGAGACCGTAGGCGGCGCCACCGCCGGGATGGTGGTGGCGACCGAGACGGCAGGCCTCGTGGGAGCGGCGCTCCGCCGGCCTCCGAGTGCCTCGCCAAAACCGGTACTCACCTTCGAGCCCTCGGTCAGTGACTGGCTCTCCTTCACCCCGGAACCGACCTACCAGAACATGACCGCGCTGCTGGTGGGAGTGGTCTCCAACGACCCACCGCCGGCCCTGGAACCTTATCTCCGGCCGCTCGGCGGGATCATCAAGTCGAAGATCAAGGGACACTTTCACGCGGTGGTGTTCCCCTACGAGCCGCTGCCCCAGCGCACGGTGGCGATGCAGGCGCTGGTCCTCCGGCTCTTCGGTGAGCTCAAGGTCCGGAGCCTCCTCCACCTGGTGTCCGACGACCGGGGGCAGGCCGGCGCAGGAGAGAGCGAGCTCCTGCGAGGTCTCTGCTGGACCGGTCGAATCGGCACGGTGAAGGAGCCGGGCGCATGAACCTCCTGGTCGGCGCCCTCACGGTCGGCCTGATCCTGGCGCTTATGACCGTGGGCGTATTCATCGCCTACCGGGTGCTCGACAGCCTGGACCTGACAGCGGATGGGGCCTTCGGCCTGGGCGCCGCGGTGGCCGGCGTACTCCTGGTCCACCGCGTGGATGCGTTCCTGGCGACGGCGGCAGGGACCATCGCGGGCGCCCTGGCGGGGACGACCACCGGTCTCCTCCATACCAGGCTACGAGTGAGCCTGCTGCTGGCCGGCATTTTGACTACGACCGCTCTCTACTCGATCACGCTCTACATCATGGGCGGCGGCGATCTTTCCCTGGCGCCGACACACACCCTGGTCAACGTGGCGGAAGAGATGGGGCAGGACCTGATGGCGGGAGCCGGGACCCTCACACTCTTCGGCACCCCGATCACGGCGCGGAACTGGCTCGGATTCCTGTTCACGTTTCTGCTGGTGGCCAGCGTGGTGGAGGTGATCAACGCCTTCTTCCGGACCAACCTGGGCCTGGCCATGCGGGCCACCGGCGACAATCCCCGGATGGCGCGGGCCCTCGGCGTCAACGTCCCCGCCACGCAGGTGTTCGGTCTCACCCTGGCGAACGGGCTGATCGCATTGTCCGGCGCGGTGTTCGCCCAATATCTCGGGTTCGTGAACATCCAGCTTGGCGCCGGCATTCTGGTCGCGGGCCTGGCCAGCCTGATGATCGGTGAGACCGTGCTCGGGAAGCGCGGGGTCGGTCGCCGGATCGGTGGAGCGGTGGTGGGAGCGGTGATCTACCGGCTGCTGGTGGCGGGAGCGCTCCGAGCGGGACTCGATCCCAACGCCCTCAAGCTGGTCACTGCCCTGCTGGTCCTGGCCGCGCTGGTGGTTCCCGCACTCTGGCGCCAGCGCGTCACCCGGCAACGCGCCACGGAGGCGCTCAGCCGTGGCTGAGGGCGGGCTGGAAGTCCGAGGACTCCGTCACACCTTCAACCCCGGGACCCAGCAGGAGGTACAGGCGCTCCAGGGGGTGGATCTGGCGATCGCGCCCGGTGAGTTCGTGATCGTCCTGGGTACCAACGGCTCGGGGAAGTCCACCCTGCTCAGCGCCATCGCGGGGACGTTCCGGGTGCAGCGGGGAGACATCCTGCTGGGCGGAGACCGGATCAACGACTGGCCGGAGCACCGGCGCGCCCGGCGGATCGGCCGGGTCTTCCAGAATCCGTTTCATGGCACCGCTTCCGACCTGACCGTCGCAGAAAACCTGGCCCTGGCGGAGACCCGCGAGCATCGGAGTTCACTGCGCCCGGCGCTGAGTGCCGCCCGCCTGACCGAGATTCATGATCAAATCCAGCAGTTCGATCTCGGCCTCGAGAATCGGCTGCAGACGCCGATGGGGGCGCTCTCCGGCGGCCAGCGCCAGGCCCTCACCCTGCTCATGGCGACCATCGTCCGCCCCGAACTGCTCCTGCTGGATGAGCACACAGCCGCCCTCGATCCCCGAAGCGAAGAGCAGGTACTGCGAGTGACGACCCAGGTGATCCGACGGCACTCGCTCACCACGTTAATGGTCACCCACTCCCTGCCCCAGGCGGTGCGGGTGGGAGACCGGATCGTGATGCTGCATCGGGGGAAGGTGGCCAGCGAATTCAGCGGGGTGAAGAAGCGACTGCTGCGGGTCCAGGATCTGCTGGACCGGTTCGATCAGTTCCGGGCGACGGAGTTGCTGGACGACTCGGCGGCGGAGATGCTCAGGCGGGCGTACGTGTAGACGAGCGGGAGCCCGAGTGCGGGCAACGGCGCTCTAGCGAAAGATGCGACCTAGCAGGTGTCCCAGCGCGTGCCCCATCCTATAGAACAGAGGTCGCACCTCAACCTGCTGCCACTCGAACGGGAACCGCCATGCGGGATTCCGATCCAAGTAGGCGCCGAACGCTTCGATAACCTCGCCCGCTGTGAGGTTACCTCGTACGGACTCAAAGTGGTGTTCGGTATTCCCGTCCTGATACTGCAGTACAAACCCCTCCTGGGTGAAGAGGGTTTGGATGTAGGTCTGCTCACTGGACTCGAGAATCGCGAACTGACTGCCTTCCGGTGCCGCAGGCAATTCGGATATGACAGTCGCGATCAGGTCTCGAGTCGGGTTCTGGATCTCGCCACGGTGGGGAGCGAACAGCTTCACACGAACATCAAGCTCCTCAGCTAGTGCGCCCAGCCGCTCAACTCAGCATCGAACGCCTGCCCTCCCGCCGACACCGCTGCCCGCGAGATCCAGTGCTCGTCGGCGCGACGCTTGGGATTGTCCTTGACCATCACCGCCCGCTGTTCGGGAGCGACGCCACCGAAGAACGAGGTCAGCTTCGCAGGGATGTCGGCCTGAGCGATCGGCTGGCCGTTAACGATGAACTTTCCGTCATCGGGCAACTCGAACACCAGGGTGCTCTCGATGTTCCGGTAGGTCGAGTCGATGGCCGCCAGGCGAGGATTGGCCTTGTCGTTCCGAACAGCTTCGCTGCAGCCGGCGGAGAGCACGAGGAGAGCGATCAGGAAGTGGCGCATACCGTAGTCAAGTCAGTTGTGAGAGGAATTCACCAGCCCTAGAACGCGGCAAGCTCCACCATCGCCTGCCGCAGATCGTCCACCTGGGGCAGGATCGCATCTTCGAGCTGAGGCGCGTAGGCCACGAAGGTATCGGCCGAGGCGACCCGTTTGACCGGGGCATCGAGGAAGGCGAAGGCCTCGTCCGCAATCCGGGCCGCGATCTCCGATCCATATCCCCACGAGAACGAATCCTCGTAGGCCACGATCACCCGGTTGGTCTTCCGCACCGAGGCGAACACCGCTTCCCAATCCACCGGCGAGAGCGAGCGCAGGTCGATCACCTCGACCTGCAACCCGTGCTTCGCCTCGACCTCCTTGGCCGCGACCAAGGCGCGTTGCACCACGGCGCCGTAGGTAATCACGGTCAGGTCCCCTCCTTCGCGCACCACCTTCGCCTTGCCGAAGGGGATCATGAAGTTGGGACCGGGGTTGGGCGCTTTGTTGTAGGTCTGCCGGTAGAGGTGTTTGTGCTCGAGGAAGATGACCGGGTCCTCGCACCGGATGGCGGTGCGAAGCAGGCCGTTGGCGTCGAGCGAGGTGGAGGGACAGACGACGCGCAGGCCCGGAACCCCGGTGAAGATCGCGGCCCCGGTCTGCGAGTGATAGACCGACCCGCCCTTGAGGTACCCGCCGTAGGTGACCCGTACGACGACCGGAGATGAGAAGGCGTTGTTGGACCGCCAACGCATCAGGGCCAGCTCGTCGCGCAGCTGCATGTAGGCGGGCCAGATGTAGTCGAAGAACTGGATCTCGACTACCGGCTTGAACCCGCGAACCGCGAGGCCGATCGCCCGGCCGATGATGTTCGCTTCGGCCAGCGGGGTGTTGTAGACCCGCGAGCCACCGAAGGCGCGTTGCAAGCCCCAGGTGACCTTGAACACCCCGCCCTTACCCTTCACGTGTGGAAGCGCCTCCTCCCTGCTCACATCCGCCACGTCCTCGCCGAACACCAGGATCCTGGGATCGCGGGTCATCTCGTCCCGGAGGCAGGTGTTCAGCAGATCGACCATGGTCGTGGGGTCGCCGGTGAAGCGGGGATCGTCTTCGGTGTCAAAGTGTTCTGAAGCGGGGTCTACGTCCGGGGAGTACACATAGTTGTACACGGTATCTACGGTGGGCTGAGGCGCGGCCAACGCAGTCTCCGTGGCGGCGACGACCTCGTCGTCCACCTGCTGCCGGATGGCTTGCAGCTCGCCCTCGGTCACCACGCCCTCCTTGAGCAGATACTCGGGGAACCTGACCAGAGGATCCCGGGTCGCCTCCTCCTGGCGCTCCTGGGTCGAGCGATACTGGACTTCGTCATCGGAGAGGGAGTGGCTGTAGGGCCGGATCACATGCGCGTGCACCAGGGCCGGGCCCTTCCGGTGCCTGACATAGTCCGCGGCCCGCCACATCGTCTCATAGCTGGCGATAGGGTCGCAGCCGTCCACTTCCTCGATATAGAGGCTGGGGAACGACGCGACCAGCTTGGAGATCGAGCCGCCGGCGGTGTTGACCTCGACCGGGACCGAGATGGCGTAGCCGTTGTCTTCGATCAAGAAGAGCACCGGGAGCTTGAGATTGCAGGCGGTATTGAGGGACTCCCAGAACTCACCCTCGCTGGTGGTCCCGTCTCCGGCGGAGCAGAAGACCACCTCGTCTTCCTGGTGCAGCTCCTCCCGGCCCGGAATCTCCGGCAATGACGCGTACCGGAGCCAGGCCTCGGCGGACCCTACCGCATGCAGGAACTGGGTACCGGTGGGACTCGAGGCGCTGACGATGTTGAGCGCCTTGTGGCCCCAGTGCGAGGGCATCTGGCGGCCGCCGGAATTGGGGTCGTCGGCCGCGCCCACGGCCGCCAGTAGCATCTCGGTCGGAGTCATCCCCAGGCCGAGGCAGAGGGCGCGGTCGCGATAGTAGGAGTAGAACCAGTCGTAGCCGGGGCGCAGCACCTTGGAGGCGGCCGCCAGGATCGCCTCGTGCCCCGCCCCGGAGATCTGGAAATAGATCCGGTTCTGCCGTTTGAGCTGGATCTCCTTGTCATCGATCCGGCGGGACAGCAGCATCAGCCGGTAGATGTCGAGGAGGTCTGGCTTACTGAGGGTCTTGGGGGGCTTGGTATGCGCGCGGGCGCCGGTGACCATGGCAAAAAGATGGGCAAATCGGCGGGGGGAGGAAAGGGTGGGGGGAGGGATTGCCGAGTGCCGATTGCCGATTGCCGATTGTCGACTGACAGGTTCGGGGTTCTGGGTTCTGGGTTCTGAAGCTTGCCCGTTGGAGCCGGGCTTCGCAGGCTCCCGTTCTCCCGTTCCCCCGTTCTACCGTTCTACCGTTCTACCTCCCCCCTTGTAGACCACCTTCCCCCCGGCGACCGTGGCCCGAACAGTCACCGATTCGATGGCCGCCGGCGGGATCTTGAACAGGTCGTGGTCCAGGACGGTCAAGTCCGCCCGGTAGCCGACCTTGATGCGACCGCGGGTATGCTCGGCGAAGACACCATAGGCATTGGCCGCGGTGTAGGCGTGGAGGGCCTGTTCCACCGTGATCTTCTCCTGGGGGAGCCAGCCGTCAGGGTTCTTGCCATCGCGGGTGTGACGGGTCACCGCGGCGGCGATGCCGAGAATGGGATCCAGGGGCGCCACGGTCCAATCGGAGCCGAACTGGAGCCGGGCGCCGTGATCGAGCAGGCTCTTGAAGACATAGGTGTCATTGACGCGAGGGCCCAGGCGCTTGATGGCCCAGCTCCCGTCGTCCACCAGGTGAATGGCCTGCATCGAAGCGATCACGCCGTCGGTTCCGAACCGGGCGATCTCCTGGGATCGCAGGTGCTGCGCGTGCTCCACCCGGAACCGGCGATCGCGGGGGCCATGGGCATGGGCCACGCTGTCGTAGATCGAGAGAATCAGGGCGTTGCCCCGCTCACCGATGGCGTGAACCGCGATCTGGAGACCGGCCGAGTCTCCGGCCCCGATCCAGGCCCGGAGCGAGTCTTCAGGAGTCCTAAACAGGCCACTGGTGGTGGGGTCGTCGGCGTAGGGCTCGAAGAAGAGGGCAGTCCGGGAGCCGAGCGACCCGTCCACGAAGCCTTTGAGTCCCAGGATCTGGAACCACTCGTCGCCATGGCCGGCCCGGGCCACGGTATCGGCGATCGCCCGCCACTTGGGAAGCGGAGGATAGAGCGTGACCCGGAGGAGCATCTTGCCGGCGTCGTGCGCGCGCCGATAGGCGGCGAGATCGTTCCAGATGTCCTCGGGCTCGCTCATGTCGCTGATCCCCGTGAGCCCCTTGGAGACCGCGAACCGCATGGCGGCCTGGAGGTACTCGTCCTGCTGGGCGGCGGTGTAGGGCGGGATCTTGACCGACACGGAGTCGGCGGCGTTGTCCTTGAGCGCTCCGGTCGGCTCGCCGGTCTTCGGGTCCTTGACGATGACGCCACCGGGGATCCGCGGGTGATCCCGGCCGATGCCGGCCAGCTTGAGTGCCTGGGTGTTGGCCAGGTACAGGTGGCCATCCAACCGGCTCAACAGGACCGGATTATTGGGGGTGACCGAGTCGATCCAGTCTCGTCGGGGCAAGGGGGTGCCGGGCCAGAGCTCGTGGTCCCAATCGCCGCCGGTAATCCACTCACCGGCGGGCTGGCGGGCCGCGAATTCCTTCACGCGACGAACGAACTCGGTGGGCGTGGTGGCGCTCCGGAGGTCTACGTTGGCCAGCTGGCGCCCGCCGCTGATGAAATGGGTGTGGCCATCCATGAATCCGGGGACGATGAGACCGTCCGGATTGTCGATGGCCATGGTGTTGTTGCCGACCACACGAGCGACCTCGTCCCGCTTCCCCACCGCGATGATGGTATCGCCCCGCATCGCCACGGCTTCGGCCCAGGGGAGGGCGCTATCGCCGGTCCAGGTGCGACCAAGTACGACCAGATCGGCCTTCGGCGAGGGCGAGCATGCGGCCAGGAGCCCGAGGCCCAGGGCCAGGAGCACACGTGGGCCGGTGGCTGGTTTCATCAGATGGTCGGGTTGGGATGACTAGCGCTTGGTGAGTTTGCGGAGCGCGTCGAGGGTCTGGAGAGCCCCCGTCCCGGTCGCACCAGCCTGGGGCTGAGCGAACAGGTCCCGGATGTCGAGCAGCACCTCCATCATGAGCTGGTCGCGCTGATAGGCCGCATCCAGCTCCTCCATGCGGCGCGTGAGCTGCTCGCGCTTGGCCCGGTCGTAGGAATCGCGGTAGATGGACTCGAGGTTGGCGAGGATCCGGTCGCGGGCGCGCATAGAAGACAGGACTGAGGGCTGAGGACTGAGGACTGAGTGTCGCCCCAATTAGAAAACAGGACTGAGGACTGGGGACTGAGGACTGAGTGTCCTCCCATTCAAGCTGGGTATAGCTTACAGCCTTCCAGCCACCGTGGCCAGCACCCGATTCTATGCGACTCGTCTTGAATCTCGTTGTCGTCACCTGCCTCGCTGCAGGCGTGGCCGCCGTGGCCGTTGCGCAGGGGAAGCCGCGCGCGAGGGATCTTGGCATCCCGTTCGAGGGGACGCCGGGGAAGCTCAATGCGATCACGGACGTGGCGGGCGTCGAGGTCGGGCAGGTCACGCTGATCTCGGGTGACGGAGCGCTGGTGGTGGGCAAGGGTCCGGTCCGGACCGGGGTCACCGTGATTCACCCTCGAGGTAAACGCTCCCAGGATCAGGTGTTCGCCGGGCAAGCCGCGCTCAATCCCAACGCGGAGATGACCGGAATCCAGTGGGTCAAGGAATCCGGCTTCCTGGCTGGGCCAATCGCGTTGACCAACACGCTGAGCGTGGGCCTGGTGCGAGATGCCATCATCGAGTGGGCGATCAAGCAGGGGTGGAGCGATTGGCTGTTCGCGCTCCCGGTGGTCGGAGAGAACTGGGACTCGCCGCTCAACGACATTGATGGCTTTCACGTCGAAAAGCGCAATGTGTTCGCGGCCCTCGACGGAGCCAAGGGCGGCCCGGTGGCGGAGGGCAACGTGGGCGCGGGCACCGGGATCATCTGCCACGAGTTCAAGTGCGGGATCGGGACGGCATCGCGGGTGCTCGACAAGGCAGCCGGAGGATTCACGGTAGGGGTGCTGGTGCAGGCCAATCATGGCGCGCGGGAGCGGTTGAGTATCGCCGGCGTTCCGGTCGGGCAGGAGATTGCCGACCTGCTCCCCTGCTACGTGGCGCCTCCGGCCGGCGCGGGCGATTCCGCCTGCGTCAAACGGAACCCGCAGCGCCCTCCCGGCTCAGGCTCGATCGTGGTGGTAATCGCGACCGACGCGCCGCTCTTGGCGCATCAGCTGGATCGCCTGGCCCTGCGCAGCATGCTGGCGGTGGGGCGAAGCGGCGGCCTGGGCGAGAACGACTCGGGCGACTGGGCTATCGCTTTCTCGACCGCCAACCCGGGGGCTTCGGTGGACACTGGCTTTGCCCGGCTCACGATGCTGCCCAACGACCGCATCAACCCACTCTTCGAGGCGACGGTTCAGGCCACGGAGGAGGCAATCGTCAATGCCATGGTGGCCGCGGAAACGATGACCGGGGCCAACGGTTTCCGGGTGTATGCGATGCCGCATGATCGGTTGGTCGCGGCGATGAAGAAGTGGGGGAGGGGGAAGTAGGGGGAACGGGAGCTGAAATTGGGGAATGAATGAATGGGGGAATGAGGGAGTGCAGAGATACATTCCCCCATTCCATCACTCCCCCACTCCATCATTCCATTCGGCAATCGGCAATCAGAGGTCTCCATGTCGCTTCGAGACGCCCAGGACAGAGTGGATACCTGGATCGGCCAGTTCGAGGAAGGTTACTTCCATCCGCTCACCAACATGGCGCGGCTGACCGAGGAGGTCGGCGAGCTGGCTCGAGAGGTCAATCACCGCTTCGGCCAGAAGACCAAGAAGCCCGACGAGCCGCCCGGTGACCTCGGCATGGAGATGGCCGACATCCTGTTCGTGCTGATCTGCATGGCCAACCGGGAGAAGATCGATCTGCAGGAAGCGTTCGATAGGATGATGGGCAAGGTCGAGGCAAGAGACGCCAAGCGGTGGACGAAGAAGGCAGGGGAAAAGGGAAGGGGGAAAGGGGAATAGGGCAGGTAAGAGGCAAGGGGCAAGAGGCGCGATGTTCAGAACTCAGAACTCAGAACTAGGCACTCGGCACTCGGCACTCGGCACTCGGCAATGAAACGGCGGACAGGGCGGTAGAGGCGGGCGAGACGGTACTACAATCGGCAATCATCAATCGGCAATCGG
>Ga0335085_10005512_pt1 | contig 20251 bp, 30 predicted proteins | sample Lox_Sample_45_FD_206712 | JGI IMG/M metagenome (GOLD analysis project Ga0335085, IMG submission 206712) | Soil microbial communities from Loxahatchee National Wildlife Refuge, Florida, United States - Lox_Sample_4.5 | ecosystem: Environmental > Terrestrial > Soil > Wetlands | place: USA...
GTGGCTCCGCCTGCAACGTGCGCGCGCGCTCGCGGATCGGGGTGAGCGTCGCTATCATGTTGTCCGCGAGCACCCGCTTGCAGTCGAGGCAGCCCCAGCCGGCGGTCCGGCAGTTCTGCGCCACGGTGCGCTGGACGTCCGGCGGGGAGAATCCCTGGTGGATCGTGTAGATGTTGCAAATGTCGGGATTCCCGGGGTCCTTGCGGGTCTTGCGGGCAGGATCGGTGGCGGCCGGCCGGAGCTTCTCCCAGATCGCCTCCGGCGACTCGAGCAGGCCGATGGTGTTGCCGAGGCTCTTCGACATCTTCGCCTGGCCGTCGAGCCCGAGGATGCGCTTCGCGGCGGTGAGCTGGGCTTGCGGCTCGGGGAACGTGAAGCCGCCACCCGACCCGTAGCGCGCGTTCCAGCGGCGGGCGATTTCCCTCATCAGCTCGAGGTGCTGGAGCTGATCCTCGCCTACGGGGACGAGGGTCGCCTGGTACAGGAGCACGTCGGCCGCCTGCAGCACGGGGTAGTTGAGCAAACCGGCCGGGACGCTCTCCTGACGTTGCGACTTGTCCTTGAACTGGGTCTGCCGCTCGAGCTCGCCCAGGGGCGTGACGGTATTGAGGAGCCAGTTCAACTCCGTATGCTCCTCGACGTGTGACTGGACGAACAGCGTACAGCGCTCCGGATCGAGTCCGGAGGCGAGCAGGCCGATGGCCATGTCGAGGGTGCGCTGCGGGAGCGATGCGACGTCGTAGGGTTGCGTGATCGCGTGCAAGTCGACGACCGAGAAGAGGCAGTCGTGCTGGGCCTGCAATTTGACCCAGTTCTGGACCGCGCCCAGGTAATTGCCGATGTGCAGCTCGCCCGAAGGCTGGATGCCTGAGAAGACGCGGGCCATGGGCTGACAACCTACGAGCTAAACGAGGTACCCCGCAAGGTGCGAGAAATCATAGACTTAGTGCACGCGGCGACTGAGGCGGCAGAACGGGCTGCGGCCTACATCCGCGCCACGCCGCTGCCGCCGCTCGCGGACTGGTCGGAGAAGAGTCCGCACGACTTCGTCACCCGGGTCGACCGCGATGCGGAGGCGATCATCGCGGAGATACTGAACCGGCGCGTTCCCGGCTCGAGCGTGGTCGGAGAAGAGCTGTCGCCCGAGGCGGCGCGTGCGGGCGAGCTCGTGTGGGTGGTTGATCCGCTCGATGGGACGACGAACTACCTCCACGGCTACCCGCAGTATGCCGTCTCGGTCGCGTGCCTCGTGCATGGGACGCCGAGCGTGGGGGTGGTCCACGACGTGACGCGCAACGTCTCCTATCGTGCCGGACTCGGCGGCGGGGCGTGGATCGGCGAGCGGCGGCTCGCCGTCTCCCCAGTCGTTCACGCGCGGCAGGCTCTGGTGGGTACGGGGTTTCCGTTCAAGCGGCTCGATACGCTCGAGCGGTACCTGCGTCAGCTCGGCGCGGTGATGCGCGGCGCGAGCGGCGTCCGGCGCGCGGGCGCGGCGGCCCTGGACCTTGCCGACGTGGCGGCGGGGCGGCTCGACGCGTTCTGGGAGCTGTGGCTCGCCCCCTGGGACGTGGCGGCAGGCGTGGTGCTGATCCGCGAAGCCGGCGGCGTGGTGAGCACGATCGAGGGGGCCGATGACGTGCTCGGCGCCGAATCCATCGTAGGGGCGAATCCGGCGATGCATCGCTGGCTGGTGGACGTTCTGAAGCACGCGTGAAGCCAACGCCGCTCGTCGAGTGCGTCCCGAATTTCTCGGAGGGCCGCGACCTCGCGATCCTCGGCGCGCTCCGGGCCGCCATCGTGGCCGTGCCGGAGGTCTGGCTGCTGGACGTGCACACCGATGCTTCCCACAACCGGTCCGTGTTCACGGTCGTCGCCGCCCCGCAGGCAGCCGCCGAGGCAGCGTTCCGCGCCGTACGCGTGGCCACGGAGCGCATCGATCTGACGAAACATGCCGGGGAGCATCCCCGCATCGGAGCGACGGACGTCGTGCCGTTCGTACCGGTGCGCGACGTGACCATGGAGGACTGCATCGTGCTCGCGCGCCGATTCGCCGAGCGCGTGGGCACGGAGCTCGAGCTTCCCGTGTACCTCTACGCCCAAGCCGCGACCCGACCCGAGCGCGTGTTGCTGCCCGAGATCAGGAGGGGGGAGTTCGAGCAGCTGCGGGATCGCATCGGGACCGACGCTGCATCCGACCCCGACTTCGGACCAAAGCGCATCCACCCCACGGCCGGCGCCCTGGCGGTGGGCGCGCGGCCATACCTCGTCGCCTTCAACGTCTACCTCGATTCCCCGGACGTCGGCATCGCGAAGCAGATCGCGAAGGCAATCCGTACATCGAGCGGCGGCCTGCTGGCCCTGCAGGCAGAAGGGTTCCTCGTGGCCGGCCGGGCCCAGGTATCGATGAATCTGCTGGACATCGACGTGACGTCCCCGGTGGCGGCATTCACGGCAGTCGCGAAGGAGGCGAATCGGCGGGGGATCGCGATCGCGCGAAGCGAGGTCGTGGGCCTCGCCCCCGAGCGGGCCTTGCCGGCGGGGTCAGCCGCGTTGCTCAAGCTGGACGACGCTGCGGCGCACGTCCTCGAAGCGAGGATCCGCGCCGCGGTGGGACGCTAGCGGCGGGCCACCCGCAGCTCGGCCCACTCCACTTCACGAGCCTCGATGACGTCCCGTACCTGGCGCTCCCGCGCGCTCAGCGCGGCACCGCCGGTTTTCACCTCCACGAACACCACACGGCGCACTTGCCCTTCCGCGAGCCCGTCGAAGACGACCAAATCCACGGGCGTGCCGAGAAAGCGCGCGTCTTTCGGATTGAAGTCGAAGTCCGGGAGGTAGGGGACCAGCTGCTCGTGCACTTTGCCGGCGGTCACCGCCTGGCTCCGCTGAATCGCATCCTCGCGAATGGCGGCGGTGAAGCGCACCCGCCACGTGACGAAGTACAGCCACGCGATGACGAGCCCGATCGCGACGCCGAGGACGACCCCGACGAGGACCGCCTGCCCGGAGCCGTTCACACCACGCCCGCAGGAATGACCGGGAGGTCCTGCATCGCCCGCTCCACCCGCTCGGCGGGGTAGTCGTAGTCCTCGAGCATCCCCAGGCGGAACGCTTCGAAGGCGGTCATGTCGAAATGCCCGTGGCCGGAGAGGTTGAACGCGATCACCCGGCGCACGCCGTCCCGCTTGGCGCGCAACGCCTCGTCGATCGCGACCCGGATGGCGTGCGCCGACTCGGGCGCAGGCAGGATCCCCTCGGCGCGGGCGAACTGCACGGCCGCCTCGAACGTCGCGATCTGCTTCACCGCGCGCGGCTCGATGTGCCCGCTCGCCACGAGCGCGCTCACGCTCGGCGCCATGCCGTGGTAGCGCAACCCGCCAGCGTGAATGCCGGGCGGCATGAAGGTGTGGCCGAGGGTGTGCATCTTGACGATCGGTGCCATCGCGGCGGTGTCGCCGTAGTCGAAGGTGTACTTGCCCTTGGTCATCGACGGGCACGACGCCGGCTCGACCGCGATCACCTGGGTCTTCTTCCCTGCCGTCAGGTTCTTGTGCAGGAACGGGTAGGCGAAGCCGCCGAAGTTGGAGCCGCCGCCCGCGCAGCCGATGACGATGTCGGGATACTCGCCGGCCATCTCCATCTGCTCGAGCGCTTCGAGCCCGATGACGGTCTGGTGCATCAGCACGAAGCCGAGCACGGAGCCGAGGCTGTATTTCTTGGCCCCATGGCTCGTGGCCGCGGCCTCCACCGCCTCAGAGATGGCGATTCCCAGCGAGCCGCTCGACGTCTGATCCGTCGCGAGCACGCTGCGGCCGTACTGGGTGCGGTCGGTGGGGCTGGCATACACGGTGGCCCCGTAGGTCTCCATGATGATGCGGCGGTAGGGCTTCTGGTGGTACGACACCTTCACCATGAAGACCTCGAGGTCCATGCCGAAGAAGTTGCACGCCATCGCGAGCGCGCTCCCCCACTGGCCCGCCCCGGTCTCGGTGGTGAGCGCCTTGACGCCTTCCTGCTTGTTGTAGAAGGCCTGGGCGACGGCCGTGTTGGGCTTGTGGGAGCCGACGGGTGAGACGCCCTCGTACTTGTAGTAGATGTGCGCGGGCGTATCGAGCGCCTGCTCGAGGCGCACCGCTCGGAACAGCGGCGTCGGCCGCCACAGGCGGTACACCTCGCGGACCGGCTCCGGGATCTCGACCCAGCGGTCCGTGCTCACTTCCTGCTTGATCAGCCCCATCGGGAAGAGGACCGCGAGGAAGTCGGGGGTGACGGGCTGCTTCGTGGCCGGATGGAGCACCGGGGCCGGCGGCACCGGCATGTCGGCGTTGATGTTGTACCACGCATTGGGCATGTGGGACTCGTCGAGGACATACTTGTGTTGGGTCATGCGCTGAAACATTGAGGGCAACGCCCGAGGCCGCTAGGGTGCAGCGCCGCGATACTCCGCCGAGAATTCCCAGTCCATTCTTTCAGGATGCTCGCACACGGACGCGAGCAGGTTGCCAAGGGTCGGGGAATCGGAGGGCAACCGTTCCGTTCGAGGCACGAGCCGGTCGCCAACCTGACAGCGTCCCCACGCGATCACATCCGTTGCTTCCGCGGCGCGCAGGCGAACTTGGACCGGGGTCCAGGTTTCGTCCGTGAGGAGGAGCCCCACTCCACGGAACTCCGCCTCCAACGGGCCCGTTTTCCGTGCGACCGGAAACTCGAAGGCATCGAACGCCTCGAGCCGCCAATGGCTGGGGTCCGTACCGCGCAGCATCAGGGGGAGAAACAGCTCGAGCGCGCTCTGGAGCTGAGTGCGTGCCGGGGACTCTGGAATGTGCTCGCCCAGCTGGACTCCCTGCAGCACGAGCCGGAGGTACTGGGCGGCGAGCTCTTCGAACTTGGCCATCATTCCCATGTTGACCTCACAGCTCCTGGGCGCGGAAATCCGTCGAGCACCGCGCCGCTCGCAGCCTCGGGTGTGTGTCGTCGCGAAGCGAGCGCCAGGCATGATCTATGATCGCGCCCGGTCGAACCGATCGAGGTTCATCACCTTGTCCCAGGCTTGGACAAAATCGTGCACGAATTTCTCCAGAGAGTCCTGGCAGCCGTAGACTTCCGCGAGCGCGCGGAGCTCAGAGTGTGAACCGAAGACGAGATCAACCCGCGTGCCGGTCCACTTGGACTTGCCCGTCTTGCGATCGCGGCCGTCGAACACGTGGGCGTCCTTCGAGGTCGGCTTCCACTCCGTACCCATGTCGAGGAGGTTCACGAAGAAGTCGTTGGTCAGCGCCTCGGGCCGCTTTGTGAACATGCCGTGCGCCGTCCCGGCGGTGTTGGTCTTCAGGACGCGCATGCCGCCCACGAGCACCGTCATCTCGGGCGCGGTCAGAGTCAAGAGCTGCGCCTTGTCGACCAGGAGCGCTTCCGCCGGCACCGTGTACGTGCCCTTCAGGTAATTGCGGAAGCCGTCCGCGATCGGCTCGAGCACGGCGAAGGACTCCACGTCGGTCTGCTCCGCCGTGGCGTCCATGCGTCCCGGCGTGAACGGCACGGTCACCGGATGGCCGGCATTCCTCGCCGCCTGCTCGACACCGGTCCCGCCGCCCAACACGATCAGATCGGCCAGCGAGACCTTCTTGCCGTCGGACCGAGCGCCGTTGAACTCGCGCTGGACGCCTTCGAGGGCCTTGAGCACCTTGGCCAGCTGGGCCGGCTGGTTGACCTCCCAATCCTTTTGCGGGGCCAGGCGAATCCGCGCGCCGTTCGCTCCGCCGCGCTTGTCAGAACCACGGAACGTGGACGCCGACGCCCACGCCGTGGACACCAACTCCGAAACGGACAACCCGGACGCCAGGATCTTGGCCTTGAGCGCGGCGACGTCCTTGGCGTCAATCACCTTGTGATCCACCCTGGGGATCGGGTCCTGCCAGATCAGCTCCTCCGCCGGAACCTCGGGGCCCAAGTAGCGCGCGCGCGGCCCCATGTCGCGATGCGTCAGCTTGAACCACGCCCGGGCGAATGCGTCCGCGAGCTGATCCGGATGCTCCATGAAGCGGCGTGAGATCTTCGCGTACGCCGGGTCGAACTTGAGCGAGAGGTCCGTGGTCAGCATGGTCGGCGGGCGCCGCTTGGACGAATCGTACGCGTCCGGCACGGTCGCCTCGGCTCCCTTCGCCACCCACTGGTGCGCGCCGGCGGGGCTTTTCGTCAGCTCGTATTCGTAGCCGAACAGGTTCTCGAAGAAGTCGTTGCTCCACCTGGTCGGCGTCGTGGTCCAGGTGACTTCCAGACCGCTGGTGATCGCGTCACCGCCCTTGCCCGTGCCGTAGCTGCTCTTCCAGCCGAGGCCCTGCTCCTCGAGGCCGGCCGCTTCGGGCTCCGCTCCCACGTTCGCCACCGGTCCGGCACCGTGGGTCTTGCCGAAGGAGTGGCCGCCGGCGATGAGGGCCACCGTCTCCTCGTCGTTCATCGCCATGCGCGCGAAGGTCTCGCGAATGTCCCGCGCCGCGGCAACCGGATCCGGCTTGCCGTTGGGACCTTCCGGGTTGACGTAGATCAGGCCCATCTGCACGGCGGCGAGCGGATTCTCGAGATCCCGGTCGCCGGAGTGCCGTTTGTCGTCCAGCCAGGTCGATTCGGCGCCCCAATAGACGTCCTGATCCGGCTCCCAGGTGTCTTCGCGCCCGCCGCCGAACCCGAACGTCTTGAAGCCCATGGTTTCGAGAGCGACGTTCCCGGCGAGGATCATCAGGTCGGCCCACGAAATCTTCCGGCCGTACTTCTGCTTGATGGGCCAGAGCAGGCGACGCGCTTTGTCCAGGCTCACGTTGTCCGGCCAGCTGTTGATCGGCGCGAAGCGCTGCTGGCCCCGGCCGCCGCCACCGCGGCCGTCCCCGGTGCGGTACGTGCCGGCGCTGTGCCACGCCATCCGAATGAACAAGGGGCCGTAGTGGCCGAAGTCGGCCGGCCACCAGTCCTGCGAGTCGGTCATCAGCGCCGCGAGATCCTGCTTCACGGCCGTGAGGTCGAGACTCCTGAACTCCTCCGCGTAGTTGAACTCCTCGCCCATCGGATTGGACCTGGCGGAATGCTGGTGGAGCACGTCGAGCTTCAATCGGTTGGGCCACCAGTCGCGGTTCGACGTGCCGGCGGCGTGGGGAACGGGACACTTGCTTTCACTACTCATGATGGTCTCTCGTGTGGTTGCAGATGATTTGTCAGACCCCGAAATCCGTCCGCGCCCGAGCCCGGCAGTCGGGGCAGCGCTCAGTGTTGCAGGAGGAAGACCTAATCCCGCAAGCGCTCCGGCTCCTGGTCCGTCGTCAGCACTCGCGGCGCTCCGCCGCCCTCGACGATCGCCACGGTATGCTCGAAGTGCGCCGACAGCGACCCGTCCATCGTGACCACCGTCCACTTGTCGTCGAGCGTGCGAATCTCGGGGCCGCCCATGTTCACCATCGGCTCGATCGCGATCGTCATCCCGGCCACGAGCCTCGGACCCCGCCTCGGCTTGCCGTAGTTCGGGACCTGCGGTTCCTCGTGGAAGCTCGAGCCGATCCCGTGCCCCACCAGCTCGCGCACGACCGAGAACCCGGCACCTTCCGCGACGCCCTGGATCGCGTGGCCGATATCGCCGACGTGATGGCCCGCGCGGGCTTTGTCCACGCCGGCCGCGAGCGCCCGCTGGGTGACGGCCAGCAGCTGCTGCGCCTCGGCCGAAATCGGGCCCACGGGAAAGGTCGCGGCCGAGTCGGCGTGCAGACCCTCGAGCCAGACGCCCACGTCCACGCTCAGGAGATCTCCCTCGCGCAGCACCCGCTTGGGCGAGGGAATGCCGTGCACGACTTCGTGATTGATCGAGGTGCACAGCGTCGCGGGGAAATCGTAGAGGCCCTTGAACGACGGGCGCGCGCCCGGATGGCTGCGGATGAACTCTTCGGCGATCCGGTCGAGCGCCTCGGTGGACACCCCGGGCCGGACTTCCTTCGCCACGACCGCCAGGGTCCGCGCGAGGATGCGCCCCGCGGCCGCCATGGTATCGATCTCCCGGGCCGACTTGATGGTGATCATCGCCCGATGATGCGCTTGATCTCCATGGCGATATCGTCGACCGTCCCGGTGCCCGGTACGCGCCGTACGTTACCGCGCTGCGCGTAGTGGGCGATGAGTGGAGCGGTATCCCGCTGGTACACCTCGAGGCGCGTCCGGATGGTGGCCGGCGTGTCGTCGGAGCGCCCCTCGATGCCCGCCCGGCCCTGTACGCGCCGCACCAGCTCGTCCTCAGGCACATCCAGAAGCAGGACGTGGTGCAGCCGCGCCCCGCGCTCGGCGAGGGTGTTGTCGACCAGCTCCGCCTGGGCCGCGGTGCGCGGAAATCCGTCGAGCACCGCGCCGTGCGCGGCCTCGGGTGTCGCAAGCTGGTCCTTGATGAGACCCAGGATCACGGCATCGGGGACGAGCTGTCCCTTGTCCATGTAGGTCTTCGCTTCACGGCCGAGACGCGTTCCCTGCGCGACGGCGGCGCGCAACAGGTCACCGGTGGTGATTTTGGGAAGGCCCAGCCGTTCCGCGAGAATCTTGCCCTGAGTGCCCTTGCCCGAACCCGGAGCGCCGAGCAGCAGGATGTACACGGGCGCTACATGTACCGCTGCCGCCCACGGAACTTGACGCGGCCTTCCTTCATGAAGCCGTCGTAGTGCCGGAGCAGGAGGTGCTGCTGGACCTGCTGGACCGTGTCGAGCGCGACGCCCACCACGATCAGCAGGGCGGTGCCGCCGAACCCGAACGGCATGTTGAGGACGTTCGAGATGATGATCGGCAGCAACGCCACGAGCGTGAGGAAGATGGCCCCGGGGAGCGTGATGCGGGACAGCACGTCGTCGATGTAGTCCGCGGTTGCTGCGCCGGGCTTTACGCCGGGAATGAAGCCCCCCTGCTTCTTCAGGTTCTCCGCCAGGTCCACAGGGTTGAAGATGATGGACGTGTAGAAGTAGGCGAAGAAGACGATCAGCACCGCGCTCGTGACGACGTAGACCCACGACGTGACCTGGAAGTACTCCGCGAACCGTTTGAGGAGCTGATTGCCGCTGAAGGTCGCCAGGGTGCCGGGCACGATGATGAGCGATTGCGCGAAAATGATCGGCATCACCCCCGACGAATTGATGCGCAGCGGAATGAACGTCTTCTGGCCTTCGCGGATGCGGCCCCGCCCCATGACCTTGCGGGGGATCTGGATCGGGATGCGGCGCGCCGCGACGGTGACGGCGACCGTGCCCGCGACGACCAGTACCATGACGGCGAGCACCACCACGAGCACCGCGAACGTGAGGGAGTGCGCCCTGAGGGCCTCGATGGTCCGCAGCGTCTCCGGCCACATCCGCTCGATGATCGAAAAGAAGATCAGGAGGCTCGCCCCGTTGCCGATGCCGCGCTCGGTGATCTGCTCGCCGAGCCACATGACGAACATGCCGCCCGTGGACAGGGTGAGCACCGTCGTCATGCGGAAGCCCCATCCGGGCATCGCCACGGCGCCGGGCAGCTGCTCGGTGAAGATCGCGTACCCGTAGGACTGGAAGAAGCACAGCACCAGCGTGAGGTAGCGGGTCCACTGGGTGAGCTTTTTCCGGCCCTCTTCGTCCCGCTGCATCTTTTCGACGACCGGGAACACGGGCGCGGCGAGCTGAAACACGATGCTCGCGGAGATGTACGGCATGATGCCGAGCGCGAACACCGTGGCGCGCGAGAATCCCCCGCCTGCGAACAGATCGTAGAGGCTGAAGAGCGTCCCCTGTCCCTGATTCCGCAGGAAGTCCGCAAGCGCCTGCACGTTCACGCCGGGCGTGGCGATGTGCGCCCCGGCGCGGTACACGAGCAAGCAGATGAGCGTGACGGAGAACTTCTCCCAGAGGTCTTCGGGGAGCTTGAAGAAGTTCAACCAGGCGGGAAGACGAAACGACATGGGCTCAGGCCTCGATGGTGCCGCCGGCCTGCTCGATCTTGGTGCGCGCCGACGCTGAAACCTTGACGCTCTTCACCACGAACTTGCGGCCGACGTCGCCTGTACCGAGGAGCTTCACCGGGTGATCCGGGCGCCGCACGAGTCCCGCCCCGAACAGCGTGTCGGGGGTGACCTCGACGCCCTCCGCGAGCCCGGCCAGCTGGTGCACGTTCACCACCTGCGCGGCCTGCTTGAAGGGATTCGTGAACCCGCGCTTGGGAATGCGGCGGATGAGCGGCATCTGACCGCCCTCGAAGCCCGGGCGCGTCGACCCGCCGCTGCGGGCGGTCTGTCCCTTGCCACCGCGCCCGGCGGTCTTGCCGAGCCCGGAGCCCGGCCCACGTCCCTTGCGAAGCCCGGCGCGGTGCGATCCTACCGGAGCCTTGAGGCTGGACAGGGTGACGCGCGCGATCGCCGTGGCCTGAGCCTTGGGCTTCGACTTGGCCCTCGTCCCGGCCTTGGCCTTCGGTTTCGCTGCTGCCTTCTTCGTCGGCATCCGGCTACTCCCCGCTCTTGGCCGGCGTCACCTGCACGAGGTGACGCACCTGGTACAGCATCCCGCGCAACGCGGGCCGGTCGGCCTGCACGACCGTGTGCTGGTGGTGCTTCAAGCCCAGCGCCTCGAGCGTCCGGCGCTCGGTGGCCGGCCGGCCGATCCCTGATCGCACCTGCGTAATCTGGAGCTTGCCCGTGCCCTGCGGCGGGAGCGCGCGGTCGCGCCCCGGCTTGCGCTTGCGGTACTTCCTGGTGGGGGGAAGTCTACCCACGGGATGTCTCCTGGCGCGCCCGGTAGTGGATCGCCTCGACTTCGACCCCGCGCTCGCGCGCCACGCGGCGCGGCGTGGTGAGGCGCAACAGCCCGTCCATCGCGGCCCGCACCATGTTGTGCGGATTGGTCGACCCCAGGCTCTTCGTCAGGATATCCCGGATCCCCACGCAGCCGAGCACGGCGCGCACCGGGCCGCCCGCAATCACGCCCGTGCCCGACGCCGCGGGCTTCAGAAGCACGCGCCCGGCGCCGTGGTGGCCCACGATCTCGTGCGGGATGGTCCCGCCGGTGAGCGGCACGTCGAGCATCTTACGGCGCGCGGCTTCCACAGCCTTGCGGACGGCTTCGCTCACTTCGTTCGCCTTGCCGGTCGCGATACCGACGCGCCCCTGCCCATCGCCGACCGCCACGAGGGCGTTGAACCCGAAGCGCCGACCGCCCTTCACGACCTTGGCGACGCGGTTGATGGCGATGACGTTCTCGAGCAGGCCGTCGCCTTCGCGCGGGCGCTCACCGCCGTCGCCGCGACGCTCTCCACCGCGACCCCGGCCGCGCCCTCCGCCGCCGCCGCGACCACCGGGACCACCTCGTCCTCCTCCACCACGGGGACGTCCGCCCCCACCGCCGCCCCCGCCGCCCCCACTCCCCCCGCTCCCGGCCTGGGGTGCGGGGTGCGTCGCCGCAGCGTCTGCGGCTGGCTCCGCCGCTCCGCCCGCGACCGGCTCTTTCTCGTCGCTCATCAGAACTCCAATCCGCCTTTGCGGGCGCCGTCGGCCACAGCCTTCACGCGCCCATGGTACCGGTAGCCCGCGCGGTCGAACACGACCTTGGTGATCCCTTTGGCCTTCGCTCGTTCCGCCACCAGCCGCCCGACCGCGAAGCCCTTGCCGGTCTTGCCCTTCCCCTCGACCGTCAGCCCCTCGCTGCGGTCCGACGCGCCGATCAGCGTCGTGCCACGCTCGTCATCCACGAGCTGCGCGTAGGTGTGCTTGGACGACCGGAACACGACCAGCCGCGGCCGCGCGGCGGTGCCGCTCACCTTTTTGCGCACCCGCAGGTGCCGCCGGTAGCGCTCGTGCTCGCGCGTCTTGATCTTGTGGATCGATCGCATGGCTATTTCGCCGCCGCCTGCGCGGTCTTGCCCGCCTTGCGGCGCACCGCCTCGCCCACGTAGCGGATGCCCTTGCCCTTGTAGGGCTCCGGGGGCCGCACGCTGCGAAGCTCGGCAGCCACCTGCCCAACCATTTCCTTGTCCACGCCCTCCACCTTCACGAGCACGTTGTTCTCGACCGAGATCTTGACGCCCTGAGGCGCATGGTAGGGAACGGGGTGCGAGAAGCCGACCACCAGCTGCACGCCGAACGGCTTCATCTCCGCTTTGTACCCCACGCCCTGGATCTCGAGGCTCTTCGCGAACCCCTTCGTGACGCCTTCCACCATGTTCGCGATGAGGGTGCGCGTCAGGCCGTGCAGGGCCTTGTGGCGGCTCTCGTCAGAGGGACGCCCCACGGTGATGGCGGTGGGCTCGATCGCAACGCTCAACTCCGCGTGCACGAGGCGGCTCACTTCCCCTTTCGGGCCTTTGACCGTGAGCCGCAGCCCATCGAGCTGCGCGGTGACGCCCTTGGGGAGCGGGACGGGTTTCTTGCCGATGCGCGACATGCGGTCTCCTACCAGACCACCGCGAGCAGCTCGCCACCGAGACGGGCGGTGCGGGCTTCGCGGTCGGTCATCAGGCCCTGCGGGGTGGAGAGGATCGCCATCCCCAGGCCGTTGCGCACCCGCGGGATCTCGCGCGCCTTGACGTAGCGCCGCAGCCCCGGCGCCGAGACGCGGTGCAGCTCGCGGATGACGGGCGCATCGTCGTGGTACTTCAAGTAGAGGCGCAGCAGGCCGTGTTTGCCGTCGTCCAGGACCTTGAAGTCCTGGATGTAGTGGTTGTCGCGCAGCAGCCGCGCGATCTCGGATTTCAGCCTCGACACCGGCATGTCCACGCGGCGATGCCCCGCCATGCAGGCATTGCGCACGCGGGTGAGCATGTCGGCTACAGGATCGGTCACACTCATCTCGTTGGCCCGTCCTTTACCAGCTGGCCTTGCGCACGCCGGGGATCTCCCCGCGCAGCGCCAGCTCGCGGAAGCAGATACGGCACAGGCGGAACTTGGCCAGGGTGCCGCGGCTCCGCCCGCACCGCTGGCAGCGGTAGTAGGCGCGCACCTTGAACTTCGGTTTCCGCTTGACCTTTTCGATCCAGCACTTCTTCGCCATCGAGTGCTCCTAGGCCGCCGAGACCGGCGACTCGCCCCGGAACGGCATGCCCATTTCCCGGAGGAGGGCCAGGGCCGCGTCATCGCGCCCGGCGGTGGTAACGATCGTGATATCCATCCCGTGGATCTGCTCGACCTTGTCGTAGTCGATCTCGGGGAAGATCATCTGCTCCTTGATGCCGATGGTATAGCTGCCCCGCCCATCGAAGCTCTTGCTCGGCAACCCGCGGAAGTCGCGCATGCGCGGCACCGCGATCGTGATGAAGCGGTCCAGGAACTCGTACATGCGGGCCCCCCGCAGCGTGACCGCACATCCGATCGGCACGCCCTCCCGCAGGTTGAAGTTGGCGATCGCCTTCTTGGCCCGCGTGATCACCGGGCGCTGTCCCGTGATGGCCGCCAGCTCGGCCGCGGCCGTCTCGAGCGCCTTCGGGTTCTTGAGCGCGCTGCCCATTCCCACGTTGAGCACGATCTTCACGAGGCGCGGAATCTGGTGCGGATTCGTGAAGCCGAACTGCTGTTGCAGCTTGGCGCGGACCCGCTGCTCGTAGTGGTCGAGCAGCCGCGCGCGCGGCGCCGGCTCGGGCGGCGGGCCCGCGGGGGCCTCGGGGCTTGGGGCCTGGGACTCGGGCTTCTTCCCCTTCTTGCCCTGGCCGCCCTGCTCCGGCTTGCGCTGCTTCTTCTGCTCCTGCTTCGGGTCCTGCTCTTTCGTGTCCGCCATCGCTACCTCGCCCGTGGCCGCGGGATAGGCTGGCCTGACTTCACCGCGATCCGCTCGATGGTGCCGTCCTTGTCCTTGCGGCGCCGCACCCGCGTCGGCTCGCCCGACTTGGGGTCGAGCAGCATCACGTTGGATGCGGCGAGCGGCGCCGCCAGCTCGATGATCCCGCTCTCCTGCTGCGGGTTCGTGGCGCGCTTGTGCTTCTTGACGACGTTGATCCCCTCGACGACCACCCGGAACTTCTTGGGGTAGACGTGCAGGATCTTCCCCTCGCGGCCCCGGTGCTCGCCGCTGATCACGCGGACCGTGTCGCCCTTCGCTACGTGCAGCTTGTGGCGCACGGGCTCGGTGCCGCGGACCCGACGGCTCTTCTTGTAGACGAGCGGCTTCATGTCAGATGACCTCCGGCGCGAGCGACACGATCTTCATGAATCGCTTTTCGCGGAGCTCGCGGCCCACCGGGCCGAAGATGCGCGTGGCGCGCGGCTCGTTCTGGTCGGTGATGAGCACGGCCGCATTCTCGTCGAACCGGATGTATGAGCCGTCGCGCCGCTTGGTTTCCTTGGCCGTCCGCACGATCACCGCCCGCGCCACCTCGCCCTTCTTCACCTGCCCCGTCGGGATGGCGTCCTTGATGGTGACGACGACGATGTCGCCCAGGCCCGCGTAGCGGCGCCGGGATCCCCCCAGCACGCGGATGATCAGCGCTCTCCGCGCGCCCGAGTTGTCGGCGATCTTGACGATCGTTTCCTGCTGCACCATGGGCCGTTAGTCCTCTCCTCAGCGCGCCCGCTCGACGATTTCGACCACGCGCCAGCGCTTGGTCCTCGAGAGGGGACGCGTTTCCATGATGCGCACCGTGTCGCCGGCCTTCGCGCCGTGCTCGTTGTGCGCAGCGACCTGCTTGCTGCGAACCACCCGCTTGCCGTACAGGCCGTGAGCGAAGCGACGCGTCAGCGACACCGTCACCGTCTTCTGCATCTTGTCGCTCACGACGACGCCGGTTCTCACCTTGCGGCGGCCTCTCATGCCTTCGCCCTCTCTCGCAGCACGGTCTTGATGCGCGCGATATCGCGGCGCATGGTGCGGAACTGGAGGGGATTCGTGATCGCCTCGGTACCGCGCCGGAACGCGAGGCGGAACCGCTCTTCCTGCAGGGCCGCCAGCTTCTGCTCGAGCTCCTCGGTCTTGAGCTCCCGCAGCACGCCGGGCTTCAGGTCCTTGGCCATCCTACCGTTCCTCCCGCCGCACGAACTTCGACTTGAGCGGCAGCTTCGCCGCCGCGAGGTCCAGCGCCAAGCGCGCCGACGCCTCTTCGATCCCCTCGAGCTCGAACAGGATCCGCCCCGGCTTCACCACCGCCACCCACCCCTCCGGATTCCCCTTCCCCTTCCCCATGCGCGTCTCGGCCGGCTTCTTCGTGATCGGCTTGTCCGGGAAAAGCCGAATCCACACTTTGCCGCCACGCTTCATCTCGCGCGTCAGCGCGACGCGGGCCGCTTCGATCTGGCGGTTCGTGATCCAACCGGGCTCGAGCGACATCAGCGCGTAGTGCCCGAACGCGACGGTGTTGGCGCTCGTCGCCATCCCGCTGGTGCGGCCCTTGAACCGCTTGCGAAACTTGACCCGCTTCGGCGCCAGCATCGCTCAGACTCCCGTCGAGTAGGTGCGCCCCTGCACGTCCTCGGTGCGCTCCCCCTTGAAGATCCAGACTTTGACGCCGATGGTGCCGTAGGTGGTCTTGGCCGTCGAGGTCGCGTAATCCACGTCGGCGCGCAGCGTGTGCAGCGGCACGCGCCCTTCGTGATACCCCTCGGTGCGTGCGATTTCGGCGCCTCCGAGGCGGCCCGCCGTCTTGATCTTGATCCCCTGCGCGCCCATGCGCATGGCGCTCTGCACGGCGCGCTTCATCGCTCGCCGGAAGGAAATGCGCTGCGTCAGCTGATGGGCCACACTGTCGCCGACCAGCTGGGCGTCGAGCTCCGGCCGCTTGATCTCTTCCACATTGATGCCCACTTCCTTGCCCGTGAGCTGTGTCAGCTCGTCGCGCAGTTTGTCCACCTCCGCGCCCCGCTTGCCGATGACCACGCCGGGCCGGCCGGTGTGAACCGTGACGGTGACCTTCCCCGGTTTGCGCTCGATGTGCACGTCCGCAATGGCGGCGTGCGAAAGCCTGGTCTTCAGGTACTTCCGGATCAGCTCGTCTTCCTTGAGCAATTCGGGGAAGTCGCGGCGCGCGTAGTAGCGCGACCGCCACACCTTGACGATGCCGAGCCGGAACCCGTAGGGATGCGTCTTCTGACCCACCTCAGTCCTTTCCTTTCTTGGGCTTGGACCCGCCGCGCGCGCTCGAGCGTTTGGCCGGCGCGCGTGCGGGGGACCGGGCGGCCTTGGCCTTCCCCGGTTTCGCGGCGGCCTTCGCGGCCGCGGGAGCCGCCGTCGCGCGCGGCGGCGGCGCGTCCGCGCCGACGCGGATCTCGACATGGCTCGTGCGCTTCATGATCGGCGTGGCGCGCCCCATCGCCCCCGGCGTGAAGCGCTTGAGCGTCTGCCCTTCGTTGACGACGGCATAGCGGACGCGCAGGCGATCGACGTCGAGCGGCTCGTTCTGGCGCTGCGCCTTCTGCTCCGCGTTCGCCACCGCCGACTTCAGCACTTTGTGGATCTGCTTGGCCGCCAGCTTCTTCGAGAACTTGAGGATCGCGTAGGCCTCGGGCACGGCGTGGCCCCGGATCTGGTCGATCACGAGGCGCATCTTCCGCGCCGACTGGCGTACGGTCCGCTGAATCGCGCGCGCTTCCACGGCTTACTTCGGCGCCTCCGCCGCAGCGGCCGCCTCGGCCTCACGCTCCGCCGCCGACCCCTTGGCCGAGTGCCCGCGGAACAGGCGCGTCGCCGCGAATTCGCCCAGCTTGTGCCCCACCATGTTCTCCGTGATGTAGACCGGGATGAACTTGTTCCCGTTGTGGACCGCGAGCGTGTGCCCGATGAAGTCGGGCGTGATGGTGCTGCGCCGCGACCACGTCTTGAAGACGCGCTTCTCGTTCTTCGAATTCAGGACCTGGATCTTGTCGAGCAGCGAAGGCTCGACGTAGGGCCCCTTCTTGACGCTCCGTCCCATTACTGCGTCGCTTTCCCGCGGCGCCGGCCGCGCACGATGAGCTTGTTCGAGGGCTTCTTGCGACGGCGGGTCTTCCGACCCTCGGGCTTGCCCCACGGAGAGCAGGCCGGGCGCCCGCCCGAGCTCTTGCCCTCACCGCCCCCCAGCGGGTGGTCCACCGGGTTCATCGCGACGCCGCGCACGCGGGGACGCCGGCCCAGCCAGCGGGTCTTGCCCGCCTTGCCGACCCTGAGCAGCTCGTGCTCGGCGTTGCCGACCTCGCCGATGGTCGCGAGACATTCGCCCCGCACCATCCGCATCTCCGTCGAGCGGAGCCGCAGCGTCGCGTAGTTGCCCTCCTTCGCCACCACCTGCACGCCGGTCCCCGCCGAGCGACAGAGCTGGCCGCCGCGCCCGATCTTGAGCTCGACGTTGTGCACCGTCGTGCCGAGCGGCACCTCGAAAAGGGGCACCGCATTGCCGACGCGGATGTCCGCGCCCGGACCTGATACGACCGTGTCGCCGACCTTGAGGCCGTTCGGTGCGAGGATGTAGCGCTTCTCGCCATCGGCGTACACGAGGAGCGCGATCCGGGCCGTACGGTTCGGGTCGTATTCGATCGACGAGACGCGCGCCGGAATCCCGAACTTGTTGCGCCGGAAATCGATGCGCCGGAAGGCCCGCTTGTGACCGCCGCCCTGATGGCGCGTGGTCACGTGGCCTTTGTTGTTGCGGCCGCCGGTGCGCCGCAGCGGCTCGATCAGCGAGCGCTCAGGCTCGCCCTTGGTGACCTCGGCGAAATCCGAGACCGAGCGGAAGCGCGTGGCCGGAGTAATCGGCCGGAACAGTCGTGTGCCCATGTCAGCCCTCGAACACCTGGATTGTGTCCCCGTCCTTGAGGAGCACGATCGCCTTTTTCCATGCGGGCCGGCGCCCGATGAAGCGCCCCTGGGTGCGCCGCTTGGATCGCATCACCAGCGTCCGCACGTCCGTCACGGTGACCTTGAACAGCGCCTCGACCGCCGCCTTGATCTGGGGCTTCGTAGCCTCGCGATCCACCCGGAATGCGTATTCCTTGCGCGCCGCGAACGCGGCCGACGACTTCTCCGTGATCACGGGGGCCACGATCGTGCGATGGATGTCAGGCATCGTCCGTCGCCTCCGCCGCCGCACCCAGGGCCGGCAGCTCGACCACCACCGCGTCGGACCACAGAATCTCGTACGCCGTCACGTCGCTGAACCGCATGACGTGGACCTTGGGAATGTTGCGGCCCGAGAGATAGATGTTGTGCGCCTGCTGCTCCCCCGCCGTCAGCAGGAGCACCTTCTTGCCGGCCACACCCAGCTTGGCGAGCAGCTCGGCCAGGACGCTGGTCTTCGGCTGCTCGTACGCGAGGGGGTCCACCACGAACAACGCTTCCTCGCGGGCGCGGGCGTTCAACGCCGACTTGCGCGCCAGCTGCCGCATCTTCTTCGGAATCCCGAGCCGGTAGCTGCGCGGATGGGGACCGAACACGATGCCGCCGTGCCGCCAGTGCGGCGCGCGGGTGGATCCCTGGCGCGCCCGGCCGGTGCCCTTCTGCCGCCACGGCTTCTGGTTGCCGCCCGACACGAAGCTGCGTGTCTTCGTCGAGTGCGTCCCCTGCCGCTGGTTCGCGAGGTAGGTGACGACGGCGCGGTGCAGCAGGTCCTCGTTCACCGTCCCGTCGAACAGGGCCTCGGGCAGACGCACGGCCTTCTTCTTGGCGCCGGCCGCGGAGTAGTGCGGGGCTTCAATCATGGCGGCTCTTCCCCCCCTGCTTGCGCACGGTGAGGAGCCCGTTCATCGGGCCCGGCACCGAGCCCCCCACGAACAGCAGGTGGCGCTCGACGTCGACCCTCACGACCCGCAGCCCGAGCTCCGTGTGGCGGCGCGCACCCATGTGACCCGGCATGCGCTTCCCCTTGATGATGCGCGACGGATCGGTGCCCGGCGCGATCGAGCCGGGCTTGCGATGACGCGTATTGCCGTGCGACGCCGGCCCGCCCCCGAAGTGATGGCGGTGCACCACGCCCTGGAATCCGCGGCCCTTGCTGACCCCGGTGATCTTCACGCGATCGCCGGGCGCGAAGATCGCGACGGTCACCGAGTCGCCCAGCTTGGGCGGCTCACCGGCCGCAGGGACCGTGAGGGGAACGCTGGCGAGCATGCGGGGAGCGACCGCGAGGCCGGCGGCCTTGACGTGCCCGAGCAGCGCCTTGGGGGAGCGCTTGAGCTTCTTGGCGCCGAAGCCGAGCTGCACCTGCCCGTCCCGGACCTGGACGACGGCGCAGGGGCCCGCCTCGATCACCGTCACGGGCACGTGCGCCCCGTCCTCCGCGAACAGGCGCGTCATCCCGAGTTTCCTGCCCAGCAGCGCGTTCATGATCTCCGTTCCCTACTGGACCTTGATCTCGACGTCGACCCCGGCCGGCAGGTCGAGCTTGGTCAGCGCATCCACGGTCTGCGAGCGCGTGTCGAGGATGTCGATCAAGCGCTTATGCGTCTTCAGCTCGAACTGCTCGCGGCTTTTCTTGTCGATGTGCGGGCTCCGCAGCACCGTCCACATTTGCCGCTTCGTGGGCAGCGGGATCGGTCCCGAGACCTGCGCGCCCGTCTTCTCGGCGGTGCGGACGATGTCCGCCGCGGCCTGATCGATCAGGGCGTGGTCGAATGCTTTCAAGCGAATGCGGATTCTGCCGGCCATAGGTCCTCGAGTGCGTAATTCGAAATGCGGAGTGCGAAATGTCATTACGCATTTCGCATTCCCCATTTCGCCCTATTTCAGGATCTTCGTCACCACGCCCGCGCCCACCGTCCGCCCGCCTTCCCGAATCGCGAACCGCAGCTGCTCCTCCATCGCGATCGGCGTGATCAACTCGATCGTCATCTTCGTGTTGTCCCCCGGCATCACCATCTCCACCCCCGCCCCCAGCTCCACCGCCCCCGTCACGTCCGTCGTCCGAAAGTAAAACTGCGGCCGGTACCCCTTGAAAAACGGCGTGTGCCGCCCGCCTTCCTCCTTCGTCAACACGTACACCTCCGCCTCAAACTTCGTGTGCGGCGTGATCGACCCCGGCTTCGCCAGCACCATCCCCCGCTCCACCTCCGTCTTCTCCACCCCCCGCAGCAGCAAGCCGACGTTGTCCCCCGCCTGCCCATCATCGAGCAGCTTCCGGAACATCTCCACCCCCGTCACCACGCACTTCTTCTCCGCCCCAAACCCCACCATCGCCACTTCCTCCCCCACCTTGATCTTCCCCCGATCAATCCGGCCCGTCGCCACCGTCCCCCGGCCCGTGATCGAAAACACGTCCTCCACCGGCATCAGGAACGGCTTGTCCACCTCCCGCTTCGGCACCGGGATGTGCTTGTCCAGCGCCGTCAGCA
>Ga0335085_10005513_pt1 | contig 20246 bp, 16 predicted proteins | sample Lox_Sample_45_FD_206712 | JGI IMG/M metagenome (GOLD analysis project Ga0335085, IMG submission 206712) | Soil microbial communities from Loxahatchee National Wildlife Refuge, Florida, United States - Lox_Sample_4.5 | ecosystem: Environmental > Terrestrial > Soil > Wetlands | place: USA...
GCTCTTCGCGTTTCTGACTCTGGCCGAGCGAAAGGTGCTGGGCCGCGTCCAGAACCGGCCCGGCCCCAACCGCACCGGTCCTGCCGGCCTGCTGCAGCCTTTTGCCGACGGCATCAAGATGCTGACCAAGGAGGATATCGTGCCGCTCGTCGCGGACCGGCTCCTGCATTTTCTCGCGCCGGTGGTGCTGGTGGCTTTTTCGCTGCTCACTTTTGCCGTCATTCCCTACGGCCGCCATCTCGTGGCGCTCGACCTCGACGCGGCCGTGCTCTTTTTCTTCGCCGCCGGCGCCGGCACCGAGCTGTCGGTCTTCATGGCGGGGTGGGCCAGTCACAACAAATACTCGCTGCTCGCGGCCATGCGCGCGCTGGCGCAGCTCATCAGCTATGAGCTGCCGCTGCTGCTTTCGGTCGTGCCCGTGGTCATGCTCGCCGGCACGCTTTCGGCCACGGGGATCGTCGCGGCGCAGGGCGGGTGGACGGCCGGTGTCATCCCGCACTGGTTCGTGCTCCGGCCGTGGGGCCTGGCCGGCTTCGCCATCTTCGTGGTCGCGGCGCTGGCCGAGTCGAACCGCTCGCCCTTCGACCTGCCGGAGGCCGAGAGCGAACTGATCGCCGGCCATCTCACTGAGTATTCGGGATTCAAATACGCGCTCTTCTTCATGGCCGAGTATTTCGGCATGACCGCGCTCAGCGGCATGGGCGTGACGCTGTTCCTCGGCGGCTGGCAGGCGCCCTGCGCATTCCTCCGGTTCATTCCCTCCTATGCCTGGTTCGCGGTGAAGCTTTTTGCGCTGCTGCTCGGCTGCATCTGGATCCGGGCCACGTTTCCGCGGCTGCGGATCGACCAGCTCACGCGGCTGGCCTGGAAGTTCCTGGTGCCGCTGGCGCTCGTCAACCTCGGCACGGCGGCGTTCTGGCATCTGACCGCGGGGTGGGACGGCGCGCTGCAGATCGCCCGCTGGGCGCTCGCGCTTGCTTTGGTCGCCGGGCCTTTCGTCCTCCTCGGCCGCCGGCTCAGCACCGGGATTGCGCCGCGAACCTACCGCTACGCCGCCTCATGAACGCCGTGCTCGTCATCATCGCGTTCACCATCCTCGCCAGTGCGGCGGTGGCGATGTCGTTGCGCAACCTCATCCACAGCGCGCTCCTGCTGGTGGCAAACTGGCTCGGCGTGGCGGCGTTTTATCTCTGGGCCGGCGCGGAATTCGTGGCTTTCGCCCAGGTGCTGATTTATGTCGGCGCGGTTTCGATGATCGTGCTCTTCGCGATGCTGCTGACGCGGCGGGCACGGGCCGATGCCGCCGTCGTGCCAGGCTCGATCGATCGGGCGATCTCCGCGCTGGCGGTGAGCGGCGCGGTCGCCGGCGTGCTGGTTTTTGCGGTGCTCCAGACGCATCTGCCCGCGGTCACGCCGCCGGCCCCTGCCGCCACGGTGCGGCAGCTGGGTGCGCAGCTCATGGGCCCGCAGGCGGCGGCGCTGCTGGTCGCCGGCGTGATCCTCACGGTGGCGCTGCTCGGTGCGGTGATCCTCGCCGCGAAGGAACGGAATTCCAACCAGGACGACGCGCCATGAGCCCGCTGCCACTCTGTCTTTTGCTCTCGAGCGGGCTTTTCTGCGTCGGGCTCGCGGGCGCGCTGTCGCGGAGCAACGCCATCCTCGTGCTGCTCGGCATCGAGCTGATGCTGAACGCCGCGAACCTGAATTTCATCGCGTTCTGGCGGTTCGGACTCACGCCGTCCGCCGACACCGGGATCATTTTTGTGATTTTCTCCATCGCCGTGGCCGCGGCGGAAGCGGCGGTCGGACTTGCGCTGGTGATCGCGATTTACCGCCACCAGAAAAACATCCGTCTGCAGGAGGCGGCGCGCCTGAAGGGATGACATGACGCTTTCGCCCCAAAACATCTGGCTCATCCCGGCGCTGCCGCTGCTCACGGCGGGCATTGGCGCGTTCACGCCGCGGCGCGGCCGGGGTCTGGCGGCCGGCTCGGCCATCGCGGCCATGGTGCTGGCATTCGCGCTTTCGTGCGCGGCCTTGCGCGGCGCGCTGGCCGCGCCCGCGGCGCATCTCGTTTATAATTTCGACTGGTTCGATCTCGGCGACGGCGCCGTGAGGCTCGGCTGGCTGCTCGATCCGCTGGCGGCGTTCATGTGCGTGATGGTAACGTCGGTGGGCACGCTGATTTTTATTTTCAGCCTCGGCTACATGCGTGAAGACGAAAACTTCGCGCGCTTTTTCTGTTTTATGAGCCTGTTTGCGGCGGCGATGCTCGGGCTGCTGATCGCGAACAGCCTGTTGCTGTTGTTCGTCTGCTGGGAGCTGGTCGGCCTTGCCTCCTATCTGCTCATCGGTTTCTGGTTCCACAAGCCGGAAGCGGCGGCCGCGGCGAAAAAGGCCTTCATCACCACGCGCATCGGCGACCTTGGCCTCCTGCTCGGGATGATCTGGCTCTACAACGCGGGCGGAACGCTGCTTTTTTATGACGGCGGCAACGGCTGCCTCGAGGCCTCCCTGCTGGGCGACCTGAACCTGCAAACGACCGCCGGCGGCCTCGCGCTCACGACCGTCATCGGGCTGCTCGTTTTCTGCGGTGCGATTGGAAAATCGGGACAATTTCCACTCCACGTCTGGCTGCCCGACGCGATGGAGGGCCCGACGCCGGTGAGCGCGCTCATCCATGCGGCCACGATGGTGGCGGCCGGCGTGTTTTTGATCGCACGGGTTTATCCGCTCATGACGGCCGACCAGACGCTGGCTGGCGTTCCGCTTCACGCGCTCACGGTCGTGGCGTTCACCGGCGCGATCACCGCGCTGATGGGCGCGTGCATTGCGGTGGCGCAAAACGACATCAAGCGGGTGCTGGCGTTTTCCACCGTTTCGCAGCTCGGCTACATGATGCTGGCGCTCGGCGTCGGTTCGTGGATGGCGGCCATTTTCCACCTGCTCACGCACGCGTTTTTCAAGGCGCTGCTCTTTCTCAGCGCCGGCTCGGTCATCCACGCCGCACATCACGAGCAGGACATCCGCCGGCTCGGCGGGCTCGCGCCGCGCATGCGCGCGACGTTCGTCACGTTCACCGTCGGCATGATGGCGCTGGCCGGCGTGCCGTTTCTTTTTTCCGGATTCTGGAGCAAGGAGGCCATCCTGCACGCCGCGGGCGAATGGCCGGTGTCGTTGCTGCCGCTGGGCATCGGCCTCGCCGGCGTCGTGTTGACGGCGTTTTATATGACGCGGCTCCTGGCTGAAACCTTCCTCGGCTCGTCGCGCTCCGACTCCGCGGAACACGCGCATGAAAATTCCGCGGTGATGACGTGGCCGCTGATCGTGCTGGCGGCTGGCGCGGTCGGCCTCGGTTTTATCGGCATGCCCGCCTGGCCGTGGTTGCAGTCGAAGCTGTCCGGCGAGCCGGTCCCGCCGCAATCGATCTTCGAAGGCGGTGGTTTGATGATGCTCTCGATCGTGCTCGTTTTCACCGGACTCGGCGCCGGGTGGGCGCTTTACGGCCGCCGGCCGCGCGCGAATGCAGCCGCGCCCGATCCGCTGGCGGCCAATGCGCCGGCCGTATTCAACTTTCTCGGCGCGCGGATGAAGTTCGATGAACTTTACGCCGCGACGGCCGGCCGGCTGGGCCAATTCCTCGGCGCGCTGGCGGTGGGGCTCGACCGCTGGGTCTGGGGCGGCATGGTTGTCGCGCTGGCGAAGTTCGGCGAGCTGGCGGGAATCATCGACCGAGAAGCCGATGAAGCGGGGCTCAACGCTGGCTTCAACGCCGTGAGCGAAAAACTTCGGGGCGCCGGCCGGGCCTATTCGCGCGCGCAGACCGGCCGGGCGCAGGGTTACCTGCGCGCGCTCGTGATCGCTTTTGTTGTGCTCGTCTTTCTCATGATCGCGGGAGGTGGCGGATGAGCGGGGTTCCGTGGCTGAGCCTGATCATTTTCGTTCCGTGGGCCGGAGCGCTGCTGCTCGCCGTGCGGCCGCGCCTGGGCGGCCGGGCGGTCCGGCTGCTGGCGCTGCTCTGCAGTTTGTCGACGCTGGCCTTCGGCCTGGCCCTGCTGGGTTCTTTTGACCGCGCGGCGACCGGCTATCAGTTCGTCGAGGATCACGCCTGGATCGCGGCGCTCAACGTCCACTATCATCTCGGGCTCGACGGCCTGAGCCTGATCCTCGTGCTCCTCACCGGCCTGGTGGCGCCGTCGGCGCTGCTGGCCTCGTGGCGGCAGGAGCGCGATCCGCGGTTGTTTCAGCTGCTTTTTCTTTTTCTCCAGGGGAGCGCGCTTGGGGTGTTTCTCGCGCTCGATTTTTTCCACTGGTTCATCTTCTGGGAACTCAGCCTCGTGCCGGCGTTCTTCCTCATCAAGCTGTGGGGCGGAGGCGCGGCGACGCGCGCGGCCTACCAGTTCATCATTTATACCATGGCCGGCAGCGCCTGCATGCTGCTGGCTTTCGCCGCCATCTTCGCCGCAACCGGCACGCTTGATTTCACGCAACTCGCCGGACTCGCCGCGAGCGGTGCGCTCGGGGTGAAACTGGCCGCGCTCGGCGGTTTCTGGCCGGAGGCGGTTTTTCTCGGCGTGTTTCTCGGGCTGGCGGTGAAGGTGCCGCTGTTTCCCTTCCACACCTGGCTGCCGCCGGCCTACGCCGAGGCGCCGACGGGGGTCTCGATGTTTCTTACCGGCGTGATGTCGAAGATGGGCGTTTACGGATTCTTCCGCATTCTCTGGCCGCTTTTTCCCGCCCCGCTGCATGCCGCCTCGGGCGGGCTGCTCTGGCTCGCGCTCGGCGGCGTGGTGCTCGGGGCGTTCGCGGCCATGCGGCAGAGCGATCTCAAGCGCATGGTCGCGTATTCATCAATCAACCACGTGAGCTACTGCCTGCTTGCGCTCTTCGCCGTCGCCGCGGCGACCGGCCGGTCCGGACTGACCAGCGAGCCGGCCGCCGCCGCGCTGAGCGGCGCCCTGCTGCAGATGTTCAACCACGGGCTTTCCGCCTCGGCGCTTTTCTTCTGCGTCGGCGTGCTCGAGTCGCGCGGCGGGGGGCGGCGCGGGCTGGCCGAGTTCGGCGGCGTGCGCTCGGCCGCGCCGGTCTTCGCCGGCTTGTGCGGCATCGCGATGTTTTCCTCGCTCGGCCTGCCGGGCCTGAACGGTTTCGTCGGCGAATTTCTTATTTTTCGCGGCGTGTTCGGGCTGGCGCCGTGGGCGGCGGCGACGGGGTGTCTCGGCCTGCTCGTCACGGCGATCTTTCTGCTCACGTTTTATCAGCGTGTCTTTCACGGTCCGCGCGCGGGCGCCGGGGCGGGGGAGTTTTGCGATCTTTCGGGCCTTGAAACGGCCACGCTCGCTCCGGCCATCGCGCTGATGTTTCTCCTCGGCGTTTTACCGCAACTCCTGATCGGGCTGTACAATCCGCTCGTCACTTTTTGGGCCGGCCATCTGACGCTGCCATGAACCTGCTGCCCTGGACCATTTATCTCTCGTTTGGCGGCGCGGCGCTCGCGCTGGCGGCGGGCGCGCGCTCGGCGGCGGCGGCGCGGTGGATCGCGCTGGCCACCGTGGCGGCGGCCTGGGGACTGGTGCTGGCGGCGGCGGCCGGATTCATGCCGGCGAACGGCCTGCAAACCTTGGCCGACGCGGCCTGGGTTCCGTCGATGGGCGTGCGCTACCATCTCGCGGCCGATGGAATCAGCCTGACGCTGCTCGTGCTCACCGGCCTGGCCGCGACTGCGGGCGTGCTTTTTTCCTGGAACATCGAGGAGCGGACAGGTGAGTTTTTTGCGTTTTACCTCACGCTGATCGGCGGCGTGTACGGCGTGTTCCTGAGCGCGGATGCGTTTCTCTTTTTCGTTTTCTACGAAATCGCGATCGTGCCGAAATATTTTCTCATCGCCAACTGGGGTTCGACCAACCGCGAGTACGGCGCGATGAAGCTCGTGCTGTATTCTTTCGCGGGCAGTGCGCTGGTGCTGGCCGGGTTGCTCTGGGCCTATGCGGCCGGTGGGGCGCGCAGCTTCGAACTGCAGGATCTCGCGGCGGCGGCGGCGCACTTCACCCACGGCGAACAGCTCGGGATGTTCGCCCTCGTCTTTCTCGGTTTTGCGGTGCTGGCCGGCCTGTTTCCGTTTCACACCTGGGCGCCGACGGGCCATGTGGCTGCGCCGACGGCGGCATCGATGCTCTTGGCCGGCGTGGTGATGAAGCTCGGCGCCTACGGCTGCCTGCGGGTGGCGATGCCGCTTTTTCCCGCCGGCCTGGCGTTCTGGCAGCCGGTGATCGCGTGGCTGGCGGTGGCCGGCATCGTCTACGGCGGGCTGGTGGCGCTGGTGCAGGACGACTTCAAATTCGTCATCGGTTACTCGAGTGTGAGCCACATGGGCTTCGTCTTGCTCGGCCTGGCGGCCGCGAATGTCCGGGCGGCAAGCGGCGCGGTGCTGCAGATGTTTTCGCACGGCGTCATCGCCGGGCTGCTCTTCGCCGTCGTCGGCCGGATAGTTTACGACCGTACGCATACGCGGCGCCTGGAGGAGCTGAGCGCCCTGCCGCTGCACCGGCTGCTGCCGTTTGCCGCCGTCACCTTCGTGCTTGCCGGCCTCGCCTCGATGGGCATGCCCGGGTTCAGCGGATTCCCGGCGGAGCTGGCGATCCTCATCGGCGCGTGGCAGACGGCGCCGGCCTGGGCCGCGGCGGCGGCGCTGGGCGTGCTGATCGCGGCGGCGTTCACCCTCCGTGTGATGCAGCTGGCGTTTTTCGGGTCGGCGAGGGAAGTGCCGGCTTTGGAAGCGCCGGCGACGCCGCTGCCGGCGATCACGCCGGCGGAGAAGGCCGGCGCGATTCTTTTGCTCGCGGCCACGGTGGTGGTCGGGCTGAAGCCGGATTTGCTGCTCAACTGGATCACGCCGGCGTTGCAATCGCCGTTTTTTCAGGCGGTGTTGAAAGGAGGCGCGCCATGACGCCGGATTATACGGGATTGGTCCGGGCGCTCCTGCCGGAAGCAGCGTTGGTGGCCGGTGCACTCGTTGTCCTCGGGCTCGATCTGGCCTTTTTCCGCCGGCGCGCTGCGGCCTTCCGGCTGCGCGCGGCCATCGCGGTGGCGGCGTTGGCGACGGTGGCGGCGATCGGGCTCGCGCTTGGCGGGGGGGCGCGCGGCGAGGTTTTTGGCGGCGTGCTCATTTTCGATTCGCTGGCGGTGGCGGCGCGGCTGGGCGTGCTCGTGCTTGTGCTGCTGGTGCTCGGCATCTCGACCGGCGCGCCAACGCCGCGGCATCCCGCCGAGTATGCGGCCATCATTCTTTTCGCCGCGGTCGGCTTTACGTTGATGGCGGCGGCACAGCAGCTGCTCCTCGCCTTTCTTGCGCTCGAACTGGCGAGCCTCTCGCTTTATGTGCTGGCGGGCTTCGACAAATCGCGGCCCGAATCGGTGGAGGCGGCGCTGAAATATTTCCTGTTCGGCGGCATGTCGGCGGCATTTTTGCTTTTCGGCTTCAGTTTGATCTACGGGCTGGCCGGATCGATCGAACTGCCGCGCATCGCTGAAAGTCTGGCTCAGCAGGGGTTGAGTCCGCTGCTCGCGGTGGCATTGGTCATGGTGCTGGTGGCCTTCGGCTTCAAGGCGGCGGCGGCGCCTTTTCATCTCTGGGCTCCGGATGCTTATGAGGGCGCCCCCACGCCGTCGGCGGCGCTGATCGCGTCCGCGTCCAAGCTGGCCGGCTTCGTGCTTTTCGCGCGACTGCTGTGGCCTGGCCTGCACGCCGTGGCGGGAAATGTCGCCGCTGCTCCGGTCGGCGGCGGCTGGCTGCCGGTGGTGGCCGTGCTGTCCGGCGCTTCGCTTCTGCTCGGCAATCTCGGCGCGCTGGCCCAGACCAATGTCCGGAGGCTGCTCGCGTACTCGGCCATCGCGCATGCTGGAACATTGCTGCTGGGGGTGATCGCTTTCGGCGCGGCCGGGCCGGCGCCGCTGTTTTATTATGCGGCAACCTACGGCATCGCCACAGCGGGAGCCTTCGGCGTCATCGCCGTGCTGGAGCGGGCCGGCGGCTGCGAGAAAATCACCGATCTCGCCGGCCTGCACCGGCGCTCGCCGCTGCTCGCCGGCTGCCTGCTGGTGTTCATTCTGTCGCTGGCGGGGATTCCGCCGCTGGCGGGCTTTTTCGGCAAATTCGCGGTGTTCGCCGCGGCGTTGCAGCTGGGCGGCGCCGGTGGACCGGCCGGCTGGCTGACTTTTGCCGCGATCTTTTTAAGCGCGGTCGCGCTCTATTATTACCTGGTCGTGCTCAAGCAGGCTCTGGTGGCGGTGCCGGCGGAGCAGGCCGGTCCGGTCACAGTGCCAGGGGCGGCGGCTCTCACGCTGCTCGCCGCCGCCGCGTTGATCGTTTTCTTTGGACTATGTCCGTCACTTTTACTGGATTTTTTCTGAGTGGCGTGCGGTCAACTGGCCAGAAAGCGGCCGGAGAGTGGCCTTTTGATATGGGTTGAACTTGAATTCACCACGAATAAGGAGATTCAATTCGAAAACTTCGCTTAAGCCCTCGGAAAGGGCGAGTCCCCGTAGCTCAACTGGATAGAGCAAGCGTTTCCTAAACGCTTGATCCCGGTTCAAGTCCGGGCGGGGGCACCAGTGGCGGTGCCGCAGCGGGTTTTGCGGAACTTTTGCCCCATCGGCTGCGTCTCGACAAGTGCCATCCCATCCCTTTACTTTCACCCTTCACCATGGTTTCCCCCACGCCATCTTCATCCCTCCGCACGATCCGTGCGTTTACCCTGCTCGAAATTCTGATCGCCATCGCCATCCTTGGCATGCTGGTCGGCCTTGTCGTCGTCGACGTCGGCAAAACTTATGACGAACAGCGAATAAACGTCGCCAAACTTTTTGTGCAGGACAGCATCAAGACGCCGCTGACGACCTACCGCCTGAGCATGGGCTCCTATCCTTCGACCACCGAAGGGCTGCAGGCTTTGATCACGGCGCCGACCAGCGGCGCGGAGAACTGGCATGGGCCTTATCTTCTCGACGGCAAGATGCCGCTCGATCCCTGGAACCATCCTTACCAGTACCGCTATCCCGGCACGCACAACAAGAACGGATACGACATCTGGTCGATGGGCCCCGACGGCCAGGACGGCACGGCGGATGACATCGGCAACTGGTCAACCGATACCTCCACGCATTGACTTATGATCGTGGCAGCGGCAGGCCCGACGGGTTGGTTCGCCGCCCCGGCGGAGGCGGCCGGGCGGCGCCGCGCGCGCGCCGGATTCACGCTGCTGGAAATCCTGCTCGCCCTCGGTTTGATCGCCCTCATCGTGGGTGCGACCGTCAGTGTCTCGGCCAATTTGGTGGGGAACAACTCCGCGACCGCCGAAGATCAGTTTTGGAAGGCGTTGAACGAGGCCCGCAAGGAGGCGCTGACCTCGCAGCAGGACACGCGGCTCAGCTTTGACGACAAAGCCAAGGCTTTTGTCGTGCAGAACGGCACCGGAGCGAAAACGTTTCCCGTGACGACGGCCGGGAATGACAAGCTGACCGTTGATTTTCTGCCGGCCCAGGCGACCAACAGCAATGTGCTCATCGCCGGACAGCTGGTCGAGACCCAGACGCTGCCGGGCGTGACCCTGTACGCCGACGGCACCGCCACGCCTTTCCGCCTGCAACTTCGCCGTGGCGGAGCCGCGCACATAGTTGCGATCGATCCCTGGACCTGCGCCGAAGTGCTGGAGGAGAACAAATGAAAAGCCGGACGCGTTTCCGAAGCTGCGACGCGGCGGGGCGCGGCTTCACCCTGATCGAGGTCATGGTCGCGCTGGCAATTTTCACCATGGCGGCCGTGGTGCTGGGCGCGGCCTACGTCAACATTCTCAACGCGTACGACCTGGCGCAAAAGGCCAACGCCCGCAATACCGACCTGGAGTTTGCGCGATCGCAGTTGCTCGTCACGACCGATCACGACGACGCCGAGAAGGGCGGCGAGTTCGATTCCGACGACGACCACGTCACCTGGCATGCGCAGATCGATCCCACCCCGACGGTCGACGTTTTCGCTGTCACCTTTGTCTGCGAAATCAGAGGGAAAACGGATGAAACCATCACGGAAAACTTCATGCTCCTGCGTCCCACCTGGTCGGATCCGGTGGCGCGTTCAAAGCTGTTCGCCGATGTGAAGGCGCGCATCGCGAAAATCCAGGGGACGGTGCCGCAATGAGGATTTCCGTTCCAGGCGGGGCGCGGCGGCGGGCGGGCGGGCGCGCCTTCACGCTTTTGGAAATCCTCATCGCCATGGCGCTGGTGGCGCTGGTGCTGGTCGCGCTCAACACCTTCATCTTTTCGATGAGCGAGCTGTGGGGGCGCCGCAACGAGTCGCGCCTGTTCGACCTGCATGTGCGCGCCGTGACGCGGTTTCTCCAGAACGAACTGCGGACCGCGTCGCTGCCGCCGGAGGCGCAGATCGGCGCCACGCCGGTCACGGCGCAGGAAATCCGGCCGGCGAACGGGAGCAGCGACAACCTGCTGACCTTCGAACTGCCCGACGGCTGCCGCCTCTTCAACTGGCCGGGTCCGCCGCTGCCCGACGTCATCTGCTCGCTGCAGGTGCGCCCGAGCGAGGGCTCGAATCAGGGCGGCCTGTTCCTGCTCTGGCACTCGAAATTGGAGAAGCATTTTTCCGACGACCCGCCGCGCGAAGTACAGGTCACGCCCTTTGTCACCGCGATGGCCTATGATTATTACGATTCCGACAGCAAGCGCTGGCAGACCGAAACCACGCTGCGCAAGGACAGCAACGGACAGTCGGTGACCCCGCAGCGGCTCCGCCTGGATTTTGCCTACCACACGCTCAAGCGCCAAACCATCCTCACCCTGCCCACGCCCGGCCAGGGCCTGCCGGACTATTGAACCATGCGCCGCTCGAAAAAGGCCTCCGTGCTGATCATCGTGCTGGTGACGATCGCCCTGACGGCGTTCGCGCTGGTCGCGTTTCTCGACCGGGCCAGCAACGATCTGCTGGTGGAGGCGCGTGCGGCCGAGGCCTCCCATCTCCGCGCCGATGCCTATTCCGCGCTCGAGGTCACGCTGGGGGTTTTGAATGAATTCATCCAGGCCGACGGCGCCCTGCGCAGCCCGGCCGAAGGCTGGGACGATCCGCTCGGCTTCGCCGGTTATGAACCGCAGTCCGGCCGTACGGTGGACGTGAGTTTTGAGGACGAGAGCGGCAAGCTTTCACTGCCGCACGCCGACTCGACCCAGCTCAACACGCTTTTCCAGTCCTGGGGGCTGAACCAATCGGATTCCCAACAGCTGACCGACGCGCTGCTCACCTGGATGCGCAAGGATTACGTCCCCAGCACCTCCATTGCGATGAACGACTACGACCGTTCACCCATTCCCTATGTCGCGCCCCAGCGGCCGTTGCGTTCCTTTGACGAACTTGCCGCCATCGACGTCGTGCGCGATAAATTTTATGATGACAAAGGCCAGCCGAACGATCTCTGGCGGCGGTTTGTCGCGGCCTTCTCGCTTTATGATTTCAGCCAGCCCAATCTGAACTCGGCCTCGGCGGACACCTTTGCCGGGCTGGGCCAGTCCAATCCCGCCCAGCAGCAGCAGATTTCCGATTATCTGAAGGGCACCGGCGCCTACAAGCAGCAGGGTCCGGCCTATTTCAAGACCACGACGGACGCCAACAATCTGTTCGGTGCCCAAAATCTTCCGCAAGGCGTCGGCACGCAGATCCTCGCCCTGCGCATCATTATCACGGTGCACGATGGCGATCAGAGCTTAACCCTCACCACCGTTGTGGCTCCGCCCAATGGCGCGAAAGCGGTCGCCTCCACCGAGTCGGCCGGCCCGTCGACCAACGTGGAAAACAATGCCCAGCCGCCGGCCTCCACGGACAACAACGACGGCAATACCAACAATTCATCCGCAACCAGCACCAATGGCCAGACCACGCCGGAAGCCAGCACCACAAGCACCTCTGGTTCGGCCACTTCGGCGGCCGGTTCAAGCACCGTCGTGCAGTTGAATTATCCATTTACTCTCTTGGAAATTCATGAGGGAATCATTGAAAATAGCGCCAAACCCTCGTCTTCTTCTACCCCCGCAGCCGCCACTCCGTCCACCTGAGCATGCGCATTTCGCTTTCCAATCTTCTCAAAAACGCCGCGCCGCCCCCCCGCGTCGTGCTTTTGCCGGACGCCCTGTTTTTCGTCCGGGCCATTCCCGTTGCGGCCGACGCCCTGCCCGAGGATCTTGTTTCCCAGGTCGAGCTCGCCCTTGAAGCCATGACGCCATTTCCATTGGCGCAGCTTTACTATGGATTCTACTGTCCGCCGGGCGCCGCGCTCGCCTTGGTCTATGCCGCCTACCGCAAACGGCTCACTCCCGAACAGACCGCCGCCTGGGGACAGGCGGATCTCGTCCTACCGTCTTTTGTTGCCTTGCTCGAAGGCGAACCGAAACCCGGCACGACCCTGATCGCGGCGCTGCCCGAGGCCCTCACCATCCTGCATTGGCGGGACGGGCAGGTGCCGGAGAAAATCCTCACCCACGTGTTTGGGCCCGAGGCGCCACCGGAAGAACGCGCGCGGGTGCGCGAGGACCTGCTTCGCGCCGCGGGTGAAAGCCTGAAGATCATCGAGGTGGACACCGCGCCGGCGGCCATCTCCGCCGACGATGACAGCGAGTTTGTGTTCCAAGCCGGCGGGCACGAGGCCCGCCTGCCGGCCGGACTGACCGACCAGCTCGACATCCGCGACAAGGCCGAGCTGGCGCTCCGCCGCCGCCAGCGCATGCGCGACCTGGTGCTCTGGCGGACGTTTCTCGGCTGCGCCGCCGCGCTCGCGCTCTGCCTGCTCGGCGAGTTCGCGCTGGTGGGCGGCCGGCTCTGGCAGAAATCCCGCCTCACCATCGTCGCGACGCGGGCGCCGGCGGTCGCGAATATCAAGGCGTCAAGCAGTCTGGTCGACAGCATCAACCAGCGCCTGACCAACCGCCTCCTGCCTTTCGAGATGATCACGCTCACCAATTCCTGCAAGCCGCCCACCGTGCAGTTTCTTCGCGCCAACGTCACCAACGCCAACTTGAACACGCTCGAAGTTGAGGCGGAGACCCACACGCCGACCGATGTCGACACGTATAAGACGGCGCTCACCGGCCTGCCCGCCGTCGCCAGCGTCGACGTGCCCGATCAACGCATCCGCGAGGGCGTCTCGACCTTCACCCTCGTCGTTACCTTCAAGCCGGCGGCGGTCCAGCCCGCGTCCGCCATCGCCTCCGCCTCCCCATGAAAGCGTTCAAGGCCTATTTTCTCAATCTGCTCCTGCGAGAAAAAATCCTTTTCGTCGGGTTCGTGCTGCTCATCGCGGTCTGGTGGCTTTCGAATCTCGCCGGCCGGGCCGGCCGGTTCGCCCAGGCCTTCAGCGCCACGTCGGACGATCTCAGGACCCAGCAGAGCTGGCTGGCGAAGAAGGAGAGCGTCGAAGCCGATGCCAAGCGCGCGATCGCGCAGCTCGATCCCGCCCGCACCCTCGACAGCACGCGCCTGCAAAGCGAAATCAACACGCTCGCCACCGGCCTGCCCAACACGCAGATCGACCCGCGGCCGTCCGACCGCAGTGACCAGTTTGCCGTGCATTCCGTGCAGTTCTCCGCCCGCCGGGTCGACTTCGTCGCCCTGGAGCGGTTCTACCTCGAGCTCAGCAAGCGTGCTCCCTACATCAGCATCGAGCAGTGCAGCATCAGCGCCGATCGCGCCACCCCCGCCCAGCTTACCGCCACTCTGCAGATTTCCTCGGTGGAAATCGTAAGATAGTCCGGCGGAAACGTCCGCGGCCGCGCCGCCGGTTACATTTTGAATGAGGCGCTGAGCTTGAAGATCGCGCTGACGATGGCGAAGGCGAGGAAGCCGACGAACACGAACACGGCCAGGAGCATGACCGTGGCCAGGACGCGGGTGAAGAAATTGAGCTGGTCGGAAATGATCTTCTGATGGCTTTGGGCTATGTCTTTCAGGCTCGGCCCGATGTTGCCGGTGTTCTCGCCGACGGAAAGACGGTCGATCACCAGATCGGGAAAACAGCCGGTGCGGCTGAGCGCGAGCGAAAGCGATTCGCCTTCCATCACCCGCTCGATGGCCTGGCCGAACGCCCGGCGGTGGATGCGGTGCGCAATCTGCCGTTCGGTCATGCGCAGCGCCTCGGCGGCGGTGATGCCGTTTTCGAGCAGGAGGGCGAGGGTCGTGCTGATGGTGTGGACCGTGCGGGTGGTCACAAACTGCCCGAGCAGCGGGATTTTGAGCGCGAAGGCATCGGTGCTGGCCCGGCCGGGCTCGGTCTGCCGCCAGCGCCAGAAGGCGATGCAGCCGAAAATCGCGGCGCCGGCCACCATCCAGCCATAGCGCAACGCAAAATGCGCCAGGCCGATGAGGATCTGGGTGGAGACCGGGATTTTTCCGCCGAGCGAATCGAAAAGCGACTGCAGGCGCGGGAGCAAAAAGAAGAGAAAGAACAGCACCACGCCGCAGGCCACGAGCATGAGCAGAAGCGGATAGGCCAGGGCGGCGGCGAGCTGGCGCTGCAGGTCGCGCTGCTCGGTGAGATGGACGATCACGCGACCGAGCACGTCGCGGAGCGAGCCGGTCGCCTCGCCGGCCTGGATGAGGCTGATCGTCGACGAATCGAAGACCTCCGGAAAGTCCTCCATCGCGCGGGAGAGCGGCATGCCTTCGCCCAGGCGTTCCCACAGTCCGGCGCAAAGCAGCCGCAGGTCTGGCTCCTTCAGCCGCACGGAAAGCAGCCGCACCGCCTCGCCGGCGGAAAGGCCGCTGCTGGTGAGGTCGTAGAGGGTTTGCAGGAATGGGAGGCGTTGCTTGCGGCTGAGCTTGACCTTGGCGCCGGCAGAGGCGGAACCGATCGAAAAGGAAAACGGGCTGGGCGCGGCCGCGGATTTTTTTTCCTCGGCCGGCTTCTTGCCGCCGCCCTGCTCGGACACGCTCGTCACCTGCAGGCCGCGCGCCGCGAGGAGCCGGAGCGCATCCTTGCGGCTGGGCGCGTCGAGTGTGGCGGAGACGGCGATGCCGCCGCGGTCGCGCGCGTTGTAGGTGAAGCGGGGCATGATTATTTGTCGACGACGGCGATGACGCGCAGCACCTCGTCGAGCGTGGTGAAGCCGGCCTGGACCTTGGCCCAGCCGCTTTGCTGGAGGGTGCGCATGCCGTGACGGCGGGCGCACTGGGCGAGGGTGCGCGTGCTTTCGTGCTTGAGCATGAGATCGTGCAGCTCCTCGTTGGGCTTGAGGATCTCGAACAGGCCGATGCGGCCGCGATAGCCGGTGCCGCGGCAGTGGTCGCAGCCGACCGGGCCTTTCAGTGCCTCGACGCCGTCGACCAGGGAGGGATCGAGACCCAGGACGATGCTGACGATGTCGCGCAGCTCGGTTTTTTTCACGGGCTGGAGTCGCGAACACTCGGGGCAGAGGCGGCGGACCAGGCGCTGGGCGATGACAAGTTCGATCGCCGAGGCGACGAGGAAGGGCTCGATGCCCATGTCCACCAGGCGGGTCATCGCGCCGGGCGCGTCGTTGGTGTGGAGCGTGGAAAAGACGAGGTGGCCGGTGAGCGAGGCGCGGATGGCGATGTCGGCGGTTTCGCGGTCGCGGATTTCGCCGACCATGATGACATCGGGGTCCTGGCGGAGGACGTGACGGAGGGCGCCGGCGAAGGAAAGGCCGATCTCGGGCCGGACCTGCATCTGGTTGACACCGGGGACCTCGTACTCGATCGGGTCCTCGATCGTGATGATGCGCAGGTCGGTGGAGTTGATTTTGCGCAGGAAGGCATTGAGCGAGGTGCTCTTGCCGGAGCCGGTGGGGCCGGTGACGAGGATGATACCGTGCGGGTAGTCGAGGATGTGGGTGATCTGGGACTGCTCGTCGGTGCTCATGCCGAGCCGGTCCATGGTGTACGCCTCCTTTTTCTTGTTGAGAAGGCGGAGGGAGATCGACTCGGCGTAGATCGTCGGAATGGTGGAGACGCGGATGTCGAGGTTGGTGCCGTCGCTTTTGAAGTTGATGCGGCCGTCCTGGGGCAGGCGCCGTTCCGAAATGTTGAGGCGCGCCATGATCTTGAGGCGGGAAATGATGGCGTCCTGGAAGCGCAGGAGGTTTTCCGGCACGGGCACGGGCACGAGCAGGCCGTCGACCCGGTAGCGGATGTTGAGCTGGCCTTCCTGCGGTTCGAAATGAATGTCGGTGGCCTCGTCGGCGATGGCCTGGGTGATGACGTCGGTGACGAAGCGGACCACCGCCGCGTCTTCGTCGACGATGGCGTCCGCCTGCTGGACCGTTTCCGGCGCGACATAATCGTCGTCGCCGTCCTCCAGCGAGCCGGAGCCGACGCCGAAATGCTGGATGATGAGGTGGTGGATTTTTTCGGCGACGCCGAGATGCCAGACGAGCGGGCGCGGGGTGAAGGTCCGGACCCAATCCGCCACCATTTCGTCGGGAGGCCAGGCGGCGGCGAGATGAAGAGGCGTGGCGGCGGTGACGGGCTCCTCGGGTTTGGCGGGCGCGCCGAGGGCGATGGGCACGACCTGAAAATCATGCACGAGCCGCGCGGGGAAGAGGCCGAGGGCGGTCTTGTCGGCCTCGAGGTTGCTGGCCAGGTCGATCTGGGTGGCTTGAGCCAGGGTGGCGAGCGCGTCGGGCTCGGCCAGCTGGAGCGCGCTGGCGAGGGCTTTAAGGCGCTGGCCGCGGGGAGCTTCGAGAACCGCCTGGCGCTGGGCGTCGTCCAGGCGTGAGGCGAGGGGGGGAGGCAGGGTTTCCGTGACGGTGGCGGGCATGGCGGGAATATACACCCATCGCGTGCTATTTGTAGTAGCGGTCGAGGATGGTCTCCTTCGGCGGCTTGGTCGGATCCTGCAGGAACTGGTGCACCTGATCCTTGTTGGACATTTCGTCGATGCGTTTGTTGGCGTCGGCCGTGCCTCCTGCGACCGGAATAATGTGCGGACGGACGAAGAAGAGCAGCTCGGTGCGGTCAGTCTCGTGATTCCGGTTGCCCAGCAGATTGCTGAGGATCGGAATTTCATAGAGAAAACCGAGTTTGGTGCGGCTGTTGGAAAGCTTGCTCTGCTGCAGGCCGCCGAGCACGACCATCTGGCCGTCTTGGACGGTGACGTTCGAGGTGGCTTCGCGGTGGCCGATGATGGGCTGGGTGTTGCCGTCGATGGTGACATTGCTCACAACGTCATCCACCGTCTGGTCGATCTGCATCTGGATGCTGCCGTCGTTGCCGATGAGGGGTGTGACCTTCACCTCGATGCCGATGTCCTTGTAATTGACCTGGGAGCTGGTGGAGAACCCGTTGTTGGCGGTGGTGGTGGTGCCGGTGGAGGAAAGCGGAACCGACGTCGTGCCGGTGATGATGGGCTGCTCCTCGGTGACCTTGAAATCCGCCTCCTTGGCGTGGGTGGTGGTGACAGTATCGGCCGAGAGAATCTTCACGTTGCTCTTGTTGCCGGTGTTGTTCATCAAGGCCGTGAAAGCGAGAGGATTAACCGTGCCGGCGGTGACATCCCACCCGGCCATGCCGGTGCCGTTGCTGGAACTGGTGTCAAAACCAGTGATGTGCGTGCCGCGGATGGCATCGGTGCCGACCGTGAGTTTGAGCGCGCTGATGCCGCTGGTGTCGGTGTCGTTGAGCGTGACCTCGGCGATGATGACCTGGATGCTGACCTGGGCGAGGAGAACGTCGATCTTGTCCACGACTTCCTGGATCAAACGGATGTCATCGCTGGTGCCGGAGACGACGATGGCGTTGCTGCGGTCATCGGAAACGACGGTGACGTAGTTGCTGAAGCCCGTCGCTTCACCTTTGACCCCGAGCGTGGTGAGTGAAGGAGGCTGGCCCGGGGCAGGCGGCTGTTCCCCCGCCGGCCGGGTGCCGTTCTGACCACTCTTCTGGGCGGCGCTGGTTTCATTGGAGATGAGGGTGCCGAGAAGGTTGGCGACATCCTTGGACGCGGCATGCTTGAGATAAATGACCTCGTTGCGCGTGTTGGACGCGGCATTGATGTCGAGTTTGGCAATAAGGCTGTCGAAGAGCGGGTACTGGCGGGGATCGGAAATGAGGATGATCTGGTTGGTGCGGTCGTCGGCGCTGTAGATGGTGGAGGAGCCGATCTGCGCCTGCAGCGGACCTTGGAAAATCGCATGGATCTTGTTCACCAGGTCGCTGGCCTGGGCGTAGCGGACTTGGTAAAAACGCGGGGAGAGATTAGCCGCCAGCGGCTGGTCGACTTTTTTGAGCAGCACCTCGATGCGCTGGAGATTGGCGACGGTATCGACGATCAGCGCGGCATTGGCGTTCTCGAACAGAACGGGAGGCGTGGCCAAGCTTTGGGACATGATCTGCTGGAGCGGAGGAATAATCTCGTTGACGCGCAGGAACTGGAGCTGGAAGAGCTTGGCGACAATGCGACCGCTGGGGGGAAGGTCGAGAGTCGAGCCGGTGATCATTTCCGGCGCCTCACGGCTGGCTTGGCTCGCCGGCACGACTTTTAGGAAGTGGTCATCCAACGGGACCACGCCTATGCCGTGGAGGACGAGCAGCGTCTCGAGGGCGCGAACGGCCTCCGATTTCGGGATCGGTTTGTCGAGCACAAGCGTGTAGGTGTCGATGGGCAGGTTTTGCGGGCGGAGAATACTGAGGCCGGTCCACGATTGCAGCAACTGCAGCACGGCATCGAGCGAGGCGTCGGCCAGCTTGACGGTCGTCGGCTCGTCATCGACCACCGGCAAGGCGGCCGGCGGCGTCACGATGGGCTGATCGGCCGGAGCCGGCGGCGGGGTGGGCGGCTCCGATTGAGCGGCGGCTGGCGACGCAGGAGTGGCAGTGGTGTCAGGTGCCGGCGGCGGCTCGGGTCCCTCGGCGAAAATGCGAAGCGCAGCGGACAGAACGACAAAGGCAAGGCAAAAGGGAGGCAGACGCATGAAGAGAAGCGGGGTTTTTCTGGCTACGGCAAATGGATGGGAATTGTGAGCAGAAAGGAAAGCTGGACGCTTGTAAATGGTCTTCTCGTCTGACGCTCCGCGTCCGGGAAGGTTGCCGGGATTTTGCCGCTTGCGACGGGCCGCGGGCGGCCCCACGCTGGCCGCTTGCGATGCCGAACAGCTTTGGAAAATTTTTTACCATCACCACCTGGGGCGAAAGCCATGGCCCTGCGGTCGGCGTCGCCATCGACGGCTGCCCGCCCGGCCTGCCGCTGACGGCCGGCGAAATCCAGGCCGACCTCGACCGGCGCCGCCCCGGCCAGAGCGATATCGTAACCCCGCGCAAGGAGGAGGACGCGGTCGAGATTTTGTCCGGGTTGTTCGAAGGCCGGACCACCGGCGCGCCCCTCGCCATGATGGTGCGCAACACCGACGCCCGGCCCGGCGCCTACGACGAGATGCGCGAAAAATTCCGGCCTTCGCACGCCGACTTCACCTACCAGGCCAAGTACGGGCTGCGCGACCACCGCGGCGGCGGGCGCAGCTCCGCTCGCGAAACCGTCGGTCGCGTGGCCGCGGGCGCGGTCGCGAAAAAGATTTTGCATCAGGCTGGCGTTGCGCTCGGCGCGCCGGTCGAGATTCGCGCCTTCGTGACGCAAATCCACGATATCGTCGCGCCTGTCGCAGTTCTGGAAAGCTTTCCCACCCTCGCCGAGGTCGAGGCCTCGCCCGTGCGCTGTCCGCATCCCGCGACCGCCGCGAGGATGATCGAGCGCATCAAGGCCGTCCGCGCCGACGGCGACTCCGTCGGCGGCGTGATCGTCTGCCGCGCGCGCGGCGTGCCGCCCGGTCTGGGCGAACCGGTCTTCGACCGCCTCGAGGCCGACCTCGCCAAGGCCATGCTCTCGCTCCCCGCCACCAAGGGCTTCGAGATCGGCAGCGGCTTCGCCGGCACGCTCCTCAAGGGCTCACAGCACAACGACCCCTTCGAGCCGCGCGACGGCCGGGTCCGCACCGCGACGAACCATTCCGGCGGCGTCCAGGGCGGCATCAGCAACGGCGAGGAGATCTTCTTCCGCGTCGCCTTCAAGCCCACCGCCACCATCCTTCAGCCGCAAAAAACCGTGGACGTCCACGGCGCTTCCGCCGAGCTCGCCGCCCGCGGCCGGCACGACCCCTGCGTCGTCCCGCGCGCCGTCGTCATCGTCGAGGCCATGACCGCCCTCGTCCTCGTCGACCACTGGATGAGGCAGAGCGCGCAAAACAAGACG
>Ga0335085_10005514_pt1 | contig 20241 bp, 19 predicted proteins | sample Lox_Sample_45_FD_206712 | JGI IMG/M metagenome (GOLD analysis project Ga0335085, IMG submission 206712) | Soil microbial communities from Loxahatchee National Wildlife Refuge, Florida, United States - Lox_Sample_4.5 | ecosystem: Environmental > Terrestrial > Soil > Wetlands | place: USA...
ACTACCGGAAGAAATTCGGCGAGCCGGGGGTCTACTCCGTCTATGCCTACGATGCCACCAATATTCTCCTCCAGGCGATCCAGAAGGCGGGGACCACTGACGGGAAACAAGTCATTCCGGCCATCCGTGCCATCGACTACAACGGCGCCCTCGGCCACATCCAGTTCGACGCCAAGGGGGACGTGAAGGAGTCCCCCTACGTGGTGTGGAAGGTGACGGGAGGGAAGTGGCAGCAGGTGAAGTGACGGTGCCCGGGCAGACAGGAGTCCTCTTCGGGGTGACCCTCCCTGCCGTGCGGGTTGACATTTCGTCCGGTCTATGCTTAACTCAGTCCGCTTCTAAAAAACCAGGTGGTACACGACAATACTCAACCATCCGTGAGGATGGGGCGGAAAGCCTACAGGGTCTCACCGAGACAGCCGGGTTGCCGAAATATCATCGATATTCGGCCCCGGCTGTTCTTGTTTCCGCTCCGGCGCCGAAGAACAATTCCGGTGAGGAGGTCATCAGTCATGTCCAGGAAATGCAGCAGGAACAAAAGGGTGGAGGCGGCGCTGGTGCCGTTTTTCCTTGCGTTCGGCGTGTCGACAGCCGGCGCGGGTAACGTCGGTGTCGATGTGAACATCCACCTGGGCGACCAACCCAGGCCGGTGGTCGTGCGCGAAGCGGCACCGCCCGTACCGGCGCCGGTCGTAGCCATCGATGAGGATGTCCACTTCGTGTATCCCGAACCGCTCGGCGTTTACGTGGCGGTGGGGGTTCCGTACGATCTCTTCTTTCTGAAGAACAAATACTACTTCTACAGGGACGGGCACTGGTTCAGGGCGCACGGCAGCCACGGGCCGTGGGTCCCGGTCGCCTTCCGGGAGCTTCCTCCGGGACTTCGCCGGTACAAGATCGAGCGGATGAGGAACTACCGCAACGCCGAGTACGACATCTACCGCCGTGACCGTGACCATTACCACGGCAGGCATTTCGTAACCGGCAAGGAGGAGTGGAAGGCGCACCGCAAGGAGGAGAAACGCGAGGAAAAGGAGTACCGCAAGGAAGTGAGGCGGGCGGAGAAGGAAGAGCGCCGGGAGCACCGGGGCGGGAGGCACGACAACGACTGACGCCCCTGCCGCACTTCACGGTTGACAAGGGGAGAGGCCGCCCGTTACCCAGGGAACCTCTCCCCTTTTTCGTCCGTGCGGGAGGCAAGGATGTGCGGAACCGTCCCACGATAGCAAAGAATGGCGGATAATTGAACGGATGAATGAAAAAGCCCGCGTCGGACGGGCTTCCGATGCGATCAGCGGCAGGACTCCCTCGGCGGCCCAGCCGTCAGCGCACCCGCGCGAGCTTCAACGTCACACCTCCCGCAGCCTTCCCCTTCTCAAACAGGGGCCATTTCTGGACGATGTGGTCGCTGTCCGTGAAGGTAAAGCTCACCCCGTGCATATGCTTCTCCTTCGCCGGATCGATGTCGTTCCCCTTTCTGGCGAACACCAGCTCGATCGTCCGGGCATCAGCCCTGGCGAGGGTCATGCGGGGCTGGTTGCGGAGCATGCAGTAATGGGTCATGGCCAGTTTCCCCTTCCGGTCGTGGTAGACGGACACCATCTCCTCGGGTCCCCCCGGAAAGAGCGTCTCCACCAGGGCGCTGCCGCCGGCAGTCAGGCGGTACTCGACCCTGACCTCCTCCCCCCCTTTCCCCGTGTCGGACGTCCCCTCCCAGACACCGACAAGCTGCTTCATCCGTTCGAACTCCTTCGAGCCGGTGTACGGGGCGGTCGGGTGCTCCCCGGCCCGGGCAACGAGCCCACCTCCCAGTGCCAGGCATACTGCGGCGATCAATACCAAGGCGAATTTTCCCATGGTGTTTCTCCTCTGTGTTCCCTTGTTTGACATTACACGGAGTCCGGTGCTCGGGAGCATGCACGCCCCTCCATCGTTTGCCCCACTGCCGCTGCACGTACCTTTGATTGTAGCCGACAGGCTGCCGGATGCAACGATGCACGGGATGCTCTGCTTTTTTACCGCTTCCCATTCCCGACCGATTTTGTTACCTTACCACCACCGGGCATTCGCTCGCAGATCTCCCTGCCGGGCAACGAGTGCCGAGTCCCGAGTCCCGAGTTACGGATGTTCTTACAGCATCTCCTGAACGGCATCACCATCGGCGGCAGTTACGCCCTCATCGCGTTGGGGTATACCCTCGTCTACGGGGTGCTGAAGCTCATCAACTTCGCCCATGGCGAGATTTACATGATCGGCGCCTACCTCGGCTTCATCCTCGTGTCGCTCCTGCCGGCGCTCCCGCCGTTTTCCCAGGGGCACCTCCTTCTCTTTCTCCTCGTCATCTTCCTCGTGGCGGCCGCCCTGTGCGCCCTCTACGGCTTCTACCTGGAGAAGGTCTGCTACCGGCCGCTGCGGGGAGCGCCGAAACTCACCCCCCTCATCAGCGCCCTCGGCGCCTCGATCTTCCTCCAGAACTTCGTCATGCTCACCATGGGGGCGAAGGACAAGATTTTCCCCCAGACCATCGGCATGCAACCCCTGTCCATCGGCGGCGTCTCCTGCACCCTCCTTCAGCTCGTGATCATCGCCTCCTCCTTCCTCCTCATGGCGCTCCTCTGGTGGTTCATCAACAAGACCCGCCTGGGAATCGCCATCCGGGCCACCTCCACCGATCCCTTCATGGCCGCGCTCCTCGGCATCAACGTCGACACGGTGATCTCGGTCACCTTCATGACCGGCTCTTTCCTTGCCGCCTGTGCCGGGGTAATGATCGGCCTCTACTACGGCACCATCAATTTCACCATCGGCTACCTCGGCGGCATCAAGGCCTTCACCGCCGCAGTCCTCGGCGGGATCGGCAACGTACCCGGCGCCATGGTGGGAGGGTTTCTCCTCGGCATCATCGAGGCCCTCGGCGCCGGCTACTTTTCCACCGAATACAAGGACGTCTACGCCTTCTTCATCCTCATTGCCGTGCTGGTGTTCCGGCCTGCGGGGCTCCTGGGAAAGGGGGGCCATGAACGGGCATAGGCTGACTCACGACCTCTTCTTTTACCTGGGGCTCCTCCTCATCTTTCTTCCCTTCGCAGGGAAGCGCCTCTACCTCATCCCCCTCGTCATCCTCATCGTCTGGGGAGTGCGCCGTTTCGCCCGCTTCGCCGGCGAGAACCCTGCAGTCATCGGCTTCCGGGAGCGGACGGTACGTGCCATAGTCAGCCGCCAGCGGCTCTCCGTCACCCTTCTTCTGGCAGTCGCCGTCGTGCTTCCCCTCGTCTCCTCCAACTACCTCACGGAAATCCTGACGAGCGCCCTCCTCTATGCCATCCTCGCCTCGGCCCTCAACATCACCGTGGGGTTGACCGGCATTCTCGTCCTGGGATTCATCGGCTTCTATGCGGTCGGGGCGTACACGACGGGGATCCTCACCGCCAAGTTCGCCATCTGCGGCTTCTGGGCGGCGCTGCCGCTGTCGGGGCTCGCCGCCATGCTCTGCGGCATTCTTCTCGGCATTCCGGCCCTGCGCCTCAAGGGGGACTACCTGGCGGTGGTGACCCTCGGTTTCGGGGAGATCATCAGGATTTTCCTCACCAACCTCGACCGCTTCACCGGCGGCCCGAACGGTATCCTCGGCATCAGGCGGCCTGCCATCGGTCCCTGGGCCATCAGCCAGCCCCGGGAGTTCTACTGGTTTGCGCTGGTGTGTCTCGCCCTTGTGGTGCTGATCGTCTCCCGGATCGTCAACTCCCGCTACGGCAGGGCCTGGATAGCCATCCGCGAGAATGAGATGGCTGCCGGTGCGCTGGGCATCAATGTCTTCAGGAAGCACCTCCTGTCGTTCTCCCTGTCCGCCTTTTTCGCCGGGATTGCCGGTTCCCTCTTCGCGGTCAAGCAGGGGTTCATCTCCCCCGACTCCTTCACCTTCTACGAGTCGGTCCTCGTCCTCTGCATGGTGGTGCTCGGCGGGATCGGCAATGTGCTCGGGGCGGTGACCGGTGCCTTCCTCCTCATCGTCCTTCCCGAGTTCCTGCGGGAATTCGCCATGTACCGGATGCTCGTTTTCGGCGGGGTAATGATCGCCTTCATGGTCTTCCGCCCCCACGGCCTCCTCGGCAGCAGGCTCATCACCCGGGAAATCGAGGATGTGGAGGATGCCGGTACCACGCAGTGAGAAGCGGTGAAAAGTGGGCAGTGAACGGTGAAGGGATGAAGGCAGCAACGGAAACGGCAATGGACGACATCTTGACGACGGACAATCTGTGCGTCTCCTTCGGTGGGGTCGCGGCCCTGAACGGCGTTTCGGTGAAGGTCGGCAGAGGGGAGATCCTCTCCGTCATCGGCCCGAACGGAGCGGGGAAGACCACCTTCTTCAATGCCGTTACCGGCACCTTCCTCCCCGCCTCCGGTAAAGTCGTGCTGGAAGGAAGGGAGATCACCGGCACAAAGCCCCACGAGGTGGCAAGGCTTGGCATCGCCCGTTCTTTCCAGAACCTGAAGCCATTTGCCGAGATGACTCTGCTGGAGAATGTCTTGATCGGCCGGGAGGCGCACATGGAGACGGGGATGCTCGCCGCCATCTTCCGGACGCAGGGATTCGGCGCCGATGAACGGCGGCAGGCGGAGAAGGCCCGGGAGCTCCTCAGATTCGTGGGGCTGGCACGGCGGGCCGATCACCTCGCCCGCAACCTCACCTACGGAGAGCGGAAGATGCTGGAAATCGCCCGGGCCCTCGCCCTGGAGCCGAAGGTCCTTCTCCTGGACGAGCCGGTGGCGGGGATGAATCCCACGGAAACCGGCTTCGTCATGGAGCTGGTGCGGCGGGTCCGCGCCCAGGGGATCACGGTGGTGATAATCGAGCACGACATGCGGATGGTGATGGGGATTTCCGACCGGATATATGTCCTCGACCACGGTGAGCTCATCGCCAGCGGCAGGCCCGACGAGGTCCGGACCAATCCCCAGGTCATCGAGGCCTATCTCGGCGGAGGCAAGCATGCTGCGACTCACTGACGTCGGTCTTGCCTACGGACACGTTCAGGCCCTGCGGGGAGTGAGCCTCCACGTAGAGGCCGGGGAGGTGGTGACCCTCATCGGCGCCAACGGCGCCGGGAAGAGCTCGACCCTGAAGGCGATCTCCGGCATGCACGGCATCACGGCGGGTGCCATCGAGTTCGGCGGCGCCCGCATCGACGGCGTTCCCCCCCATCTCATCGTCGGCCAAGGGATTTCCCACTGCCCCGAGGGGAGACGGATTTTCTACGACCTGTCCGTGCGGGAGAACCTCCTCATGGGGGGATACATCCTCGACGCCGCGGAAATCCCGGAAAGGCTGAATGTCGTCCTCGACCTCTTTCCCCGACTGCGGGAACGGATCGACCAGGCCGGCGGCACTCTCTCCGGAGGCGAGCAGCAGATGCTCGCCATCGCCCGCGCCCTCATGTGCAAGCCGCGCCTCCTCATGCTCGACGAGCCGTCGCTCGGTCTTGCACCCATCATGGTGGAGAAGGTCTTTGAGACGGTCATCGCCCTGAAGGATACGGGACTCACCGTGCTCCTCGTGGAGCAGAACGCCAGTGCGGCCCTTGCCATCTCCGACCGTGCCTACGTCCTGGAAACCGGCAGGGTGACCCTGGCGGGAGATTCGGCGACTCTTTCCCGGGACGAACGGGTGGTGACGGCGTATCTCGGAGGACTTCCGTGAAGAAACTGCTCACTTGGGGGGCAGCCGGCCTTTTGACGAGCGCCTTCCTCGACCCCCTCATCTATACCATGCTCGACCAGCCGATTCCCTGGCTCCGCGACATCCTCATGGCGGCCGGAGGGGTTGCCTGCTGGTACCTCCTCGTTACATACCGGTAAGATGCGAGCCTCCCCCCACAATCCCCTTCCCGTCCGCAGCAGCCCACCGGAGAAACGACCGGCAGCCATCCCATCGTGTCCCCCCCTGTCTCGCCGGCAGGCAGTGGTCATTTTCTCTTCCTGGGCGCGGCACGCAACAAAAATGCGACGGGGACATGTTCATTGCACAATGATTCCGGTATACTATCCGGACCGATATGCGAGCGGTCTCCCGCCGTCCTTCTGCCATATGCAACTATTCGAAAATATGGCATACTATGCTGGAGACGCGGTGGCGGGTTTCCCGCAGGCCATCCCCGACGCGATGCCCGCCGGCCGAGGGTGACACTGCGGCACGAATCATGTTTGGCATGCCTGACCCGAAGCATACCGGCCCATCATCCGGAGACCACGAATAAACAATGACGGAATTTCATTCTCCCCCACATGTGAAAAAGGCTTCGACGTTCCTGCGCTGGCGGGAACTCCGGGCGGCGTATCCCCGCGCCGCGTACTCCGTGGCGCTGGTTGTTGTCCTTCTCCTCGTGGCAGACGCAGTCATCGTCGGTGCGCGCATCAAGTACGGGACGGAACTGGCGCGGATGCGCTCGGCAATGACCGCAGCCGAAGAGCGGCGCGTGGATGCCATCGAGGCCGCGGAGGAGAACCGCCTGGCCATGGCCGTTGAGCTGGCACGACGGGAGGCGCTGGGCGACAGGGAGCTGCACCTGAGCGTGGACGCGGCCAAGGGGATCATGTGCCTGGAGCGGGAAGGGGCGCTGCTGCGGGAGATGTCGGTCCGTTTCGGTCCGGAAGCGACCGTGGGCTCCCGCCCGGATGCCGTGCATCTGGCCCCGCCCCGGGGGAAGCGGACCGTGACGCGCGTGGTGGACGGCTCTTTCCGCTGGAGCGTGCCGGAATGGGTCTTCCGCCAGCGGCGGCTCCCGGTCCCCGGCGACCGCCTGGTCGACGGCGCTCTCGGGCCCGTGGCCATCTTCCTGGACAGCGGTGCCGTTATCTACTCGATGCCCGCGACGGGCCCCCTGAACGATGCGGCCTATGTCATGCCCGGCAGCCTCCGCGCGGAGGCCGCCGACCTGCAGGCCATTCGGGCTAACCTCCAGCCCGGCATGGCTCTATACTTCCACTGAAATGGGACCGTCATGAGAGCGGAGTGCACCCTGAAGGAAAAACCTGGTTTCACCGATCACGTGGGACGTTTCCTGGGTCTCGGCGGCGGCAGGTTCATCGTTGCCATCATTGTCCTCCTTGCGGTCGGCGTGTCGCTGTTTGTTCACACCAGCCGGGTGCGGTACCGCCACGACCTCACCCGCCTGGCGCTGGAGGACCGCCTCGACGTCCTGGACGAAGCCCGCTGGAGCGTATCGGCCACCGAGAGGATGCTGCACGAAGTGGAACTGGCTCCCGAGCCGCATCACGACAGGCCCTACCTGGTGATCAGCATCTCGGACCATCGTCTCTGGTACAAGCAGGGGGGGAAGGTTCTCCTGACCGCCAAGGTGGCAACGGGGAGCGGCAAGACGCTGGTGCGGGAGGGGGGAGCCAGCATCTGGAAATTCGATACCCCCCGCGGGCGCCTCGTGGTGCAAAGCAAGGAGGAGGAGCCGGTCTGGGTGCCTCCCGACTGGTACTACGTGGAACAGGCGCGCAAGCGCAAGCTGGCCCTGGCGCACCTCGAACGGGGGCAGTTCCTTCACCTCGGCGACGGCTCAGTGATCACGGTTGCCGGCAACGATGTGGTCCGCGAGCGTCCCGACGGACGGCGGGCCATCCTGAAGGCCTCGGACGGCCACGACATCGTCGTGGACGGCAAGGTGCTGGTCCCCCCCCTCGGCACCAATCAGCGGCGGTTCAAGGACGTGCTGGGAGCATTTCGCCTCAACATGGGGAACGGCTACGCCATGCACGGCACGAACCATCCGGAGAGCGTGGGACGTGCTGTCAGCCATGGCTGCGTGCGGCTCCTGAACGAAGACATCACCAGGCTCTACGAGATGGTTCCGGTCGGCACCCCCGTCTACATTTACTGAGCCCGGAATTACGGAAACTTTTTCGCGCATCTTCCGTTTTCTGGTACACTTTTTTGCATGATTCGGCTCTCCCTCGCCGTCGGATACCCCTGGCGGGGAAAAGGCCGTGTGGACCTTTCCCCCAGGCGGCTGTGTACCTGTCCGAGGGGGCAATTCGGAAAACGAAGGTGAGGTGCGCAATGGACGGGCAGAGGGAAGTCGCGACGCTGGCAGCCGGCTGTTTCTGGTGCGTGGAAGCGGTCTTCACCCGCCTCAAGGGGGTAGAGAAGATGGTCTCCGGGTATGCGGGGGGGAGCACGGTGAACCCATCCTACCGCGAGGTCTGCTCCGGAGAGAGCGGCCATGCCGAGGCGGTGCAGATCACCTTCGACCCCGGGATCATCTCCTTTGCCGAACTCCTCGACGTCTTCTGGCGGTGCCATGACCCCACCACCCTCAACCGGCAGGGGGCGGACATCGGTACCCAGTATCGCTCCGCCATCTTCTGCCACGACGACCGCCAGCGGGAGACCGCGGAACGGTCAAGACGGGAGGCCGAGGCGGCCGGCATCTGGTCCGCCCCGATCGTCACCGAAATCGTGCCGTTCACCACTTTTTATGCGGCAGAAGGGTACCATCAGGACTACTACCGGCTCAATCCCCTCCAACCCTACTGCCAACTCGTCATCGATCCGAAAATCCGCAAGCTGCGGAAGGAATTCTCCGCCAGACTGAAAGAGGGGTGATGAGGGGCGGCGCGACCTCATCACGTCCGACAGAAACGGGGACAGCCGGGGAATGCCCCGTGTCCGGGCCTGTCGTCCATTGCCTCGGTCTGCACCCGAGGAAAAGGAGTACCACCACCATGAAAAGAGGGATGATTTTTCTCTTCGTCGTGCTTACTCTGGCGGCAACCATGCTCGATGGCCGGCAGGTCGGTGCGGCTCTCGGCGAGCCGGCCGACTCCGTTGCCAAGGACAGCCGGGCACTGGCGGCCGTCCGGCATGCGACCGTCACCCATAACGCGTATACCGTTCAGGAAATCACGACGGAATCGGCCACCATCCGGGAATACATCACGTCCTCCGGCATTGTCTTCGCCGTGGCCTGGAACGGTATCTCCCATCCTGATCTCACCCTGCTGCTCGGATCATTCGTCGGCGATTTTCAGCAGGCCCAGCAGAAGATGGCACGGCAGCGGGGGCAGCGACAAAGCCGGGTGAAGGGTGACAGGGTGGTCGTGGAGAAGTGGGGCCATATGCGGAATCTGCAAGGAAGGGCATACCTTCCGGAATTACTTCCTGCCGGGGTGACTGTCGATGAAATCAAATAGGATCTTCGCACTGATTTGTGCAGTCGGACTGGTCGCAGGGTGTGGCGGTGGCGGTGGCGGTTCCTCTTCCGGTTCCGGACCTCCCGGAAACGGCGGGGGCGGGGGAGCGGGCTCCGCGGCCAATGCCCTTCCCATCTCTGTGGCAGGCACCGGCACGGCCTTGTACTACCCCAACAAGCCGACCGTGAGCGTTACCGTCTGTACCCCCGGTACCACGAACTGCCAGACGATCGGCAACATCCTCCTGGATACCGGAAGTTTCGGGTTGCGGATATTCAAACAGGCACTCGGTGTACCGCTGAGCCCGATTGCGACGGTCTCCGGTGTGCTGGCCGAATGCATCCCGTTTACAGACGGCTCCGGTGACTGGGGTCCCGTGGAGATGGCCGATGTCGTCCTCGGGGGAGAGCCGGCCGTGACCGTGCCGGTTCATGTGATCGACGCCACCTTCGGCGGGGTCCCCTCCGCCTGCAAGCCCCCCAATGTCACCAGCCTGGATCAGGACCCAGCCTCCGTCGGTTTCAACGGAATCCTCGGGGTCGGGCTCTTTACCCAGGACTGCGGACCCGGGTGCGCTGCCCTCGCTGCCAACGGCGCCTACTTCTCCTGCACCGGAGCTGCCTGCACCGGCGCTGCTGTTCCCCTCGCCAATCAGGTCCAGAACCCGGTGGCCCTTCTTCCCGTGGACAACAATGGGGTCATCGTGCAGATGCCCGCCGTTCCGGCGGGAGGGACGGCGACGGTGAGCGGCCAGCTGTTCCTCGGTATCGGTACCCAGTCCAACAACGACCCCGGCGGAGTGACGAAATTCCCTGCCAATGCTTTCGGCGAATTCACCACGGTGTTCAACGGCGCGAACCTGACGAACAGCTTTATCGACAGCGGCTCGAACGGCCTGTTCCTTCCGGCCACGGCAAGCCTCCCCCTGTGCCCATCGCCCGATGACAGCTGGTTCTGCCCTCCCGCCATCCAGAATCTGGTCGCCGTCACTGTCGGGGCTACCGGTGCACCCCGCGGCGACGTCGACTTCCAGATCGGCAATGCCCTCAGCCTCTTCCGGACGGGAGACAATGCCCTGGCCGAACTGGGAGGGCCGGCCGTTGTTGCCGGGGGGGTCGACTGGGGAATGCCGTTCTTCTATGGCCGCCGTGTTGTCGTGGGGATTGAAGGGAGGAATTCCAGCCTGGGGAGCGGTCCCTACTGGGCATATTGAGGGGATATGCCTCTGGCCTAGCCTCGAACGATGTAGACGGAGCATTTCGCCTGTTTTACCACCTTGTGGGAAACGCTGCCGAGCACCTTTCGTTGCAGGAACCCCTTTCCCGAACTGCCGATGACGATGACATCGATGTCTTCCCGTTCCGCGAAGGCAATGAGTTCATCGGACGGGTCGCCGTAGGCCACCTTCATCTCCAGCGGAATATCGTATTCGGCGGTTTTTTTCTCGATCACATAAAAAATCCGCTGCCTCAGTTCTCCCCATTTTTCCGTTTCCGTGATGGGCTGGGCGGGAGTGAAGTCGGCGAACGTCGTCTTCGGGACGTTGGGAAGGACCAGCATTGCAAAAATCCTGCTTTTGAACTGGCTGGGATTGCCTGCCGCCATCCGTACGGCCTCTTCGGCAGCCTTGTCGGAGAGGGGGGAGCCGTCAATGGCAACGAGTATTTTTTTTGGCAGGTTCAGCATGGGGTAAATCCTCCGGGTGGTATGCTCCAACGGGGAACGGTAACGGGAAACTGGTGGAATAAATTTCTTGCTTGACAATTATAAAACATTATTCTATATTTTCCACAGCAAATTTTTCTTTTCATTTTTGAGAATTCAGGCAGCCACTCTTGAATATTGTTTTCAGTCCTTCGCCTCTGTGTTTGTCGAATAAAACAAATGAGGCCGTTCGCGAAAGATGTTCCCTGTGTTGCCGCCCATGGAGAGCCGTTCATGGTTGACAAAGTTCTTGATATGGGAATCTGAAAAGGTTATATTGCTTGGTTGGAATTCCACGGAACAGGTATCCACGCTATGGCAAAAAAAGAAAAATCAGAGTATCTCATCCAGGCAGTTTCCCATGCCCTCGATCTGTTGGAGCAGTTCCACGACGATGTCGACGAACTCGGCGTGACCGAACTCTCCAAGCGTCTGAAGCTCCATAAGAATAATGTCTTCAGACTCCTTGCCACCCTGGAGTCCCGTGGGTACATCGAGCAGAACAGGGTGACGGAGAACTACCGTCTCGGTCTCAAGACTCTCGAGCTGGGCCAGACGTTCATCAAGCAGATGGGTCTGCTCCGCCAGTCGCGGCCGGTCCTCGAAGCCCTTGTCCGGGAGTGCAACGAGACCACCTACGTTGCGATCCTCAAGGAGTTCCACATCATCTACCTGGATGTGGTGGAAACCGACCTGACCGTCAGGGTCGTGCCGAGGGTAGGGGCGAGGTTGCCCGCCTACTGCACCGCTGCCGGCAAGATCCAGATCGCCTTCATGACCGACGAGGAGTTGGAAAACTACCTCCCTGCCAAGGAGCTCAAGCGGTTCACCCCGAATACCATCATCGACCGGGACGAACTGAAGCGCCATCTGGAGAAAGTTGCGGAGCATGGGTACGCCATCGATAACGAAGAGCTCGATATCGGCGTACGTTGCGTCGGCGCGCCCATTCGCGACTACACACGGCGGATCATCGGCGCGGTGAGCATCTCCGGTCCGTCCATGCGCTTTACCGACGAAAGGATGGAGAAGGAGCTGATCCCCCTCGTCAAGAAAGCGGGGGAGGAGATATCCACCAAGCTTGGCTACCACAAGTGAGGAAGCGCCTGCCGTGACGCGGCCACAAAATCCCCGTTACCAGACATACTACGAAAACCCCTACCCAAACAGGGGTTTTTGCTTATATGGCCCTGTTTCTTCCTGACTGTGCGCCCCCGGTCCCCGCTATTTCCCGCGCCCATACGTCCCGCACCTGACTCTCCGTCTCCTCCGGCGTCCCCCGGTTGTCGATCACGATCCTGGCGAACGTTTTTTTCTCTTCCATGCCCATCTGGGCGGCGAGCCGCTGCCGGGCCTCGTCCCGTCCCATGGCGTCCCGCAGCATGAGGCGCTGCAGTTGGGTGTCCCGGTCCGCATAGACCACCCATATCTCATCGACCCGTGATGTCAAGCCGGCCTCGATGAGAAGGGGGGCCATGTAGAAGACCACGGCCGCTCCCGCTGTTCTCAGTTGCTCGATTCGTTCCTCGGCAAGCCTGCGGATGGCCGGGTGGGTGATGGCTTCGAGGCGGTTGCGTGCCGCCGGGTCGCTGAAGACGATGCTGCCCAGGGCTTTTCGGTCGATGGTCCCGTCCGGATTGAGGATCCCGCTGCCGAAGGCCTCGGCGATCTTCGTGCACGCGGCCGAGCCGGGAAGGACCGCCTCCCGGGCAAGCTGGTCGGCATCGATCACCACTGCGCCCAGTTTTTCCAGGAGCCGGGCCACGGTACTCTTCCCCGACGCTATCCCGCCGGTCAGGCCGATGATGCGCATGGTTTTCCTCTTTTGCGGAGCGTGCCCCTCCCTCTGGCCTGCCGCTCAGAAAAGGGGCTTCCCCTCGTGCAGGATGGCCAGGTGTGTGCCGTCCGCCATGACTGCGGTGAGGGTCGGGCGGTAGAAGACGTAGTCCTCGTGGAACGGGGTCTGTACGTCGCCGCCGAAACCGGAATTGTCGCCAAGGGCGACGTGAATCGTGCCGAGGATCTTCTCCGCCTCGAGGACATTGTCGGGGCGGGTGGCCCTGTCATTGGTGCCGATTCCCAGTTCGGCGATGTTGCGATTATTGCCGCTTTCCGCGAACTTCTCCTCGAGGCGCAGCCGGTATGGTTCATCCCCGTCGATCGCCGTGACTTCACCACGCTTCACCGTCAGGACGAGTGGAGAGGCGAGCTTTCTGGTGGGGGCGTATTCCAGGACCATAACCCCCTCGCTCGTCCCCTCCTGCGGCGCCAGAAAGACCTCACCGGCCGGGAGATTGCCGAAACTGCCGGGGAGGGTCAGGATGCCGTCATCTCCCGCCGCGTGCCGTCCCTTCTTGCCGAATTTCATCCGCGTTCCATTGGGGGTCGTGACAATGATCTCCACGGCCCGGTTCACCTCGCCGACCAGGCGGGCGGTCCTGGCGACAAGCGCCTGCCAGTCCACCCGCATGGAGGTGAAGAACATCTCCGGATCGAAATTGGGGAGGCTGGCATAGCGACTGCCGGCGTCGTTGGCGAGGGAACGGAAGCGGGTGTGGCTCGTGGAGTTGTTGGCGAGGGCGATCACTACGTCGGCCACGTCGCCGCGACGGGCGACGACGATACCCTGTGCCGCGGCCAGTTCGGCCGAGTCGGCCTCCTTGGCGAGGAGGCGGGCGAGGAGGCCGGCTTCCGCGAACCGGTCAACGATGGTGTCGCCCAGTACCTTTCGCCAGAGCACCTCCGGTGGTTCGGCACCCGGTGCTGCCGTGGCGGGGTAGGAGACGAACGTAGAGTTGCCGTACGTTTCCTCTGCGAAACGGGATGCCTCCCCGGCTACCCGGTGGAGCCGCAGGCGCCGCTCGCGGTCGTTCTCCTCCGGCTCCTCGTCGGGTCTGATGGTGTCGCTGAAGACGACGATCCGCTCCCCCGGCCGGACCCCCATGTTGACGGTGAATAATGAACTGAAGGCGGCGGGAAAGTCCTCCATGGGCGCTCCTTTCTCCTCGTGCGGCGATACGTGCGACAGGGTGCGCCCTGCGGCGCGCGACGTGCGCATGCCATTGGTATAGCAGAGGCGCGCGTTTCTGGCAATCTCTGTGTGCCATTTTTTATTTTTCCCTTGATTTCCCGAGGAAAGTTATGGTAATAGTTGCATACTGTATACAATTGTGACTGGCTGGTTTTTCTAATAAAAGCAGGCAGTTACGTTGTTTGCATGGCATAAATTATCGGTTCCATGCGGAGGCGGAAGTGGCACAGGTGGTGTTTTCCAGCTGGGGGAGAAATATTGTCGATAATCGCGGAGGAGGGGAAGCGCAGCAGTCGGCGTTCCGCCTTCCCACCACCTTTGACGGGGAACGGCCGCTTGCCGCCTTCATGGGATGGGACGGAATCATCGTCTTTGATACCGAAGTTGATATTCCTGCCATGGTTGCCGAGTACATGCGCCGGCTCCAGACCATGTACGTCTGCGGCAAGTGCACGCCGGGAAAGAAGGGGACCAAGGTGCTCATGGACCTCTTCGGGGCCATCGTCGCGGGTCGCGGGAAAGAAGCCGACCTGACGGTCATCGAGGATCTGGCCGAACTCCTGAAAAACTGCAAGTGCACCCTCTGTCCCTCCTCGACGGTTCCGGTCTTCGATGCGGTCACGCACTACCGCGACGACTTCCTCGCCTACATTTCCGGCGCCCGCACGCCGTCCGGGAAGCACCGGTTGATCCACCGGTACACCGCCCCCTGCCAGGACAAGTGCCCGGCCCACATCGACATCCCCGCCTACATCGAGGCGATCAAAGAGTTCCGGTACGGGGAATCTCTGGAGATCATCCGCGAGAACATGCCCCTCCCGTCGGTCTGCGGCCGGGTCTGTCCCCATCCCTGCGAGACCCACTGCCGCAGGAAACAGGTGGATGAACCGATCAGCATCATGGTCCTCAAGCGGACGGCATCGGATTACGAGTGGCAGCACCACGTCCAGCCCCCCATGCAGCCGAAACCGAAGAAGAACAAGTCCGTCGGCATCGTCGGCGCTGGCCCCGCGGGCCTCGCGGCCGCCTACTACCTGGCCCTGGAAGGGTATCCCTGCACCATCTACGAGACCCTGCCGGAAGGGTACGGGGGCGGCATGATCGCCGTCGGCATTCCCCCCTACCGGATGCCGCGCCATATTCTCCAGAGGGACATCGACATCATCAGCGCCATGGGGGTGGAGATCAAGTACGGAGTCCGCGTGGGGAAGGACATCTCCCTCGCCGACCTGAAACAGCGGCACGATGCCGTGTTCCTCGCACCGGGGGCCCACCGCTCCAAGCCGATGGGGGTCGAGGGGGAGGACAAGGGATACAAGGGGTTCCTGCGGGGCGGTATCGATTTCCTCCGGGAAGCCTACATGGGGAAACCGACCGGCATGGGGAAAAAGGTCTGCGTGGTCGGCGGCGGCAATACCGCCATCGACTGTGTCCGGGTCGCACTGCGTGAAGGGGCCGCGGAATCCACCCTCCTCTACCGCCGTTCCCGGAAGGAAATGCCTGCGGATGTCTGGGAAGTGGACGGAGCCGACGAGGAAGGGGTGAGGTTCGAGTTCCAGGTCCTTCCCACCAAGATCCTCGTCGACGACAACGAGCAGGTGACGGGCGTGGAGTGCGTACGGATGGCGCTCGGCGAACCGGACGCCTCGGGGCGCCGGCGTCCCGAACCGGTTCCCGGCAGCGAGTTCGTCGTCGAATGCGACACGGTCATCCCGGCCATCGGCCAGGACCCGGACCTTTCCTTCATCCCCCCCGACCTGGGGATCGACATCACCAAGTGGAACACCGTGGTCACCAAATACGTCCCCCTCAAGGACACGGCCGGCAAGAACCTGCTGGACGGCATGGGGAACCCGTTGTCGCGAATCCTGATTACCGACCTGGATGGTGTGTTTGCCGGCGGCGACGCCGAGATCGGCCCACTGACCGTCGTCGCCTGCGTCGGCAATGCCCACCGCGCCGCCCGGGTTATCCAGCGCTGGCTGGAGGAAGGGAAGGCGTATCTCACCGACGACGACCTGATGGAGGACATTCTCAACTACCTCCCTGTCTACGACAAGAACGAAGCGGTTCCCTGGCTCGACTCGGCCTCCCGCGCTCACCAGGCCGAGATCCACGGGAAGGAGCGGGCCGGCAAGGGGAACTACACCGAGGTGGAGCTGGGCTTCAAGGACAGCCAGGCAGTACGCGAGGCGGAGCGATGCCTCAGGTGCTACCGCATGGCCATGGCCGCCGTGTAACTTCCGCTGAAAGACGCCCATCTGCGGAGTTTGCTTCGTCGTTCCGCTGCTCACATACTTCCGGCATGCTCCGCTGCTCGTTTCCCGCCGCCAAGCATCGGGGCTTTTTTGAGCGTGCTGAAAATTCGATCCACATAATCCTCCCTTGGGAAATTATCAGGAGTCATCTCATATGGTCACACTGACTATCGACGGCAAGAGCGTTTCGGTCCCGGAAGGGGCCACCATTCTGGAGGCGGCCCGGCAGCTGGGGATTTCGATCCCTACGCTCTGCTGGCTGGAGAAGGTCTCCCCCACCGGCGCCTGCCGGGTCTGCGCGGTGGAGGTCGAAGGGGTCGACCGGACCATGACTGCCTGCAACACGCCGGTCAAGGAGGGGATCAGCGTAACCACCCAGTCGGAAAACCTGACGGCGACCCGTCGCAAGATCATGGAACTGATGCTGGTGAACCACCCCCTCGACTGCCCGGTCTGCGACGCCGGCGGCGAATGCGGCCTGCAGGACGCCACCTACGCCCTGGCCGCCGCCAAGCCCGAGTACGCCGCCAATCTGGAACGGCAGAAGATCCGCTACGACTGGCCCCTCATCGAGAGCGACCCGAACCGCTGCATCCTCTGCGAGAAATGCGTCAAGGTCGACCACGAAATCGTCGGCTGCGACGCCATCCATGTGGTGAACCGCGGCGATAACACCATCATCGACACCGTCGACGGTCTTCCCCTCAACTGCGAATTCTGCGGCAATTGCATCGGTGCCTGCCCGACCGGTACCCTCCTCAGCAAGCCGTTCAAGTTCCGCGGACGTCCCTGGACCTTCACCGTGACCAAGAGCGTCTGCGGTTTCTGCACCACCGGATGCCAGATCGAATACCATTCCCGCAACAACCGGGTGGAGCGGGTCACCAGTGACGACGCCACCTACAACAGCGGCAACATTTGCATTCACGGCCGCTTCGGCTACGCCTACCTGAACTCCGCCAAACGCCTCACAGTCCCCCTGGTGAACGGGGCGCCCTCCGACTGGAACGGGGCCATGGAATTCGCCATCGGCCGTCTTAGGGACATCGTCACCGGCAGCGGCGCCGATGCCGTCGCCGGCATCGGTTCCCCCCGGGTCACCAACGAGGAGAGCTACCTTTTCCAGAAATTCCTCCGCCAAGCGGTCGGCACCGGCAACATCGATACGGAGGCCCGTCTCGGATACTCCCGCGTCCAGGAAGTCCTGAAGGGGGTCTTCGGATTCAGCGGCGCCAGCGCCACCATCGACAGGATCGACAAGGCCGGCGCCATCCTGGTCATCGGGTCGGACCTCAATGCCGAATCCACCGGCGTGGAGTACCGGGTCATCAAGGCGGCCATGAAGAACGACGCCAGGGTGGTGCTGGCAACGCTCCGCGACGTCAAGCTGAAGAAATTCGCCAACACCCGCCTGAAATACCGTCCCGGCGCCGAGCTGGCGCTGGTCACCGCCCTGATGAAGGCCATCGTCGACGAAGGGCTGGAACATGCCGACTTTGTTTCCGCCAGGACCACCGGGGCCGATACCCTCAAGGCCTCCCTTGCCGAACGCCGGCTCGGGGAGCTGGCCGCAGCCGCTGGGGTCGACGAAGCGCTCATCCGCGAAGCGGCCCGCTACCTGGGCGGCACGAAGGAGGTGGCCATCCTCTTCGGCGCCGATGTCATCCGCGGCGCCGCTGCGGCGGAGACCGTCGCCGCCATCGCCGACCTTGCCCTCCTCCTCGGCTGCCCGGCTGCCCGGAACGGCGGCTTATTCCCCATTGAGCAGAAAAACAATATCCAGGGGGCCCTGGACATGGGGGTGACCCCGGACCATCTTCCCGGTTACCGGCCGGCACCGAAAGCCGGCAAGGACTTCTGGCAGATTATCGACGGGATCGAACAGGGGACGGTCCGCGCCCTCTACCTTCTCGGCTGCGATCCCCTCGTCTCTTTCCCCGAAAACGGCCGCATCCGCAAGGCCCTGGCCAAGCTGGACCTCCTCATGGTCCAGGAGATTTCCGCCGGAGACCTCACCGCCATGGCCCACGTGGTCTTCCCCGGCGCGGCCGCCGCGGAAAAGAGCGGCACCTTCACGACTCCCGACAACCGGGTGCAGTACCTGAAACGGGCCGTCACTCCCCCGGGAGAGGCCCGCGAGGATTGGGACATCATTGCCGAGCTCTCGAGCCGTTTTACCGGTGAACCCCACGCCCGCACCGTCGCCGAGGTGACCGCCGAGCTGCGGGAGGCGAGCGGCCTCTACGCCGGGAGCTGCACCATGACCGATGGCCGCTGCTCCGGTCTTACCAAGGAGCAGGGCACCCTGCCGGCAACGTATGCCTTTGCTCCCCTGGCACCGGTTCCCGCGGGCGGCGGCTCCTCTCTTACCCTTTCCGTCGGGGCAATCGGCTTCCATAACGGCACCATGTCCACCCTGTCGGAGAACAACCTGACGGTTTCTCCCGCCGGCTACATCGAGATTTCCCCCGAAGATGCTGCACGTCTCGGCATCGCCGCTGGCGGACCGGTCAGGGTCACCTCTGCGGCCGGCACCGTCACCGGCCCGGCAAAAATTACCTCCACGGTCCAACCGGGACTCCTCTTCGCCCCGCAGCATTTCCCGGAACTGAACGCGATGTCCCTCCTCACGAGAAGCGGCAACCTCGTAAGTGTCACGGCGGAAAAAGGGTAATTCCGGACTTTTTCCTCTCCTCTCACGAAAAGCCCCGACGCCGCCGTCGGGGCTTTTCGTCTTCCTGCTCTCCAACAAGCCCCCTTGTGTAAAAAATATTTACAAACGTAAATTAATTTTACGCTCCCTGCAAAGCCTTCCCCTTCATACCACCAAGGGAGCTTGTCGGGTGCGGACGTAAAATTTATTTACGTTTCCCTGCGAATGCCTTCTCCCAGGTTTCCTGTAACTATCCGCAATCACGTACATCCTCATGGTGGCATGCATCGTGTAATAGCTACTGCATTCCCTCACATCCGGGAGATCATCATGGGAAAGCCGAAAATACTCATTGTCGAAGACGAAAAGACCATCGCCGAGTACCTCACCACGTTTCTCTACCGGAACGGGTACCAGATTCCCGCAGTCGCCGCAACCGGTGAAGAGGCCGTCGAGGCCGCGGTCAGACTGCGTCCCGACCTGGTCCTGATGGACATCAGGATAGAAGGCCATCTCGACGGCATCGCCGCCGCGGAACAAATCATGCGGCTGATCGATGCCCCCGTGGTATTCGTTTCCGGATACGCGGACAGAGGGACCATCGACAGGGCGATGGAAATCAGGCCGTCCGGGTACGTGGTGAAGCCCTTCCGCAATGCGAGTCTCATCGCCGCGATTACCGAAGCGCTGGGACAGCAGACGAAGCCGGGAGGACAAGAGTAAGAAAGGAGGATTACCATGGTGAAACGGACAGCATCGGTTAAATCCGCACCCCCGTCCCTCCTCCAGCCCCGCAGGAATGTCTACGGCTGGCTCCCCGACATCCCCGACCACCGCGACCACCTCTACGGCGCGGTCCGGAAGGTCCCGAAAACGCTTCCGGCCAAGGCCGACCTCCGTCCCGGCTGTTCGCCGGTGGAGGACCAGGGGGACCTAGGAAGCTGCACCGCCAATGCCCTGGCCGGGGCCCTTGAATTTCTCATGAAGAAGGACAAGGTGAAGTTTGCCGACATGAGCCGGCTCTTCATCTACTACAACGAGCGGGTGATCGAGCACACGGTCAGGACCGACTCGGGGGCCATGCTCCGCGACGGCATCAAGACCCTGGCGAAGCAGGGGGCATGCACGGAAAAGAGCTGGCCCTACGACATCGCCCGGTTCGCGGCGAAGCCGACGAAAACGTGCTACGCCGAGGCCCTCGACCACCAGATCCTCTCCTACGCCCGCCTTGCCACTGTCGACGAGATGCGCACCTGTCTCGCCGACGGGTATCCCTTCGTCTTCGGCTTTTCCGTCTACGAGGGGTTCGAGTCACAGCAAGTGGCAAAGACCGGGGTGGTGGAGATGCCCGGGAAGAAAGAGCGGCTGCTCGGCGGCCATGCGGTGCTGGCGGTGGG
>Ga0335085_10005515_pt1 | contig 20241 bp, 14 predicted proteins | sample Lox_Sample_45_FD_206712 | JGI IMG/M metagenome (GOLD analysis project Ga0335085, IMG submission 206712) | Soil microbial communities from Loxahatchee National Wildlife Refuge, Florida, United States - Lox_Sample_4.5 | ecosystem: Environmental > Terrestrial > Soil > Wetlands | place: USA...
GAAGAACAGAAAATCTGTTTCGGGATTATTGATGAGTGGAAATTACAGTTCATTGAACAACTAATATTTTATTTTCATTCTGTAGAAGAACAAGCCTCGCATAATGATGAACATACTAAAAGGGTAGTTATTTTATGGGAATATTTGGACAAGCTTGTGAAGAACCATGGTGACGAAGATAAGGGCATTCTCGACACTGTAGGTTTGCTCGCTGGTTATTTGAAAAATATCGATGAAAAAACATTTCATTTGTTAATGAATGTTATACAGAACACGAGAGACGAATTTAGGATTTATACAATCATTGAAAACCTGAATAGGTTAAAGGACTCCGGGAATATAAAGGATATTGCCGAATATTATTCTAAAATGCTTTTGTTGATATTAAATAAGCTTGATGAGTTCAGAGTTAGTTATAAATCTTCTGAAATTACTGAGATATTGAAATATTTATATAATTCAGGGAATGAAAGAGCCCGAATGACCACAAAAGAATTTTTTAATAAATGTATGGATTTGGGTTATTCGATGTTCGATACCCTGCAAAAAGAATTCGAAACGCAAAAAAGGGAAATGTAAAACTAGATTGTCAACAAATTGTTTAAGGTCCTGGTCTAATTCCTTAAGAAGCTTTTTCCACCGGCAGTTCATTCCAATCCATCCTGAAATCCGTGGGTTACATTCAATTTTCTTCGCTCATCCCAGTATTCATGCCCCAAAAAGATTTAATGAAGCCTCGATATCCCTTATCTTATAAATGTATTCCACTAAGAAAGAGGCGCCATGTCCCCTGAACAAAACAAAAAATCGGTCGGAATCCCACAGCTTTTGATGGGATACACCATCGGGTTCTTCGCCTGGCTGGCGGGTTTTCATTGCATAGAAGTGGATTCGAACGGGAACGCCCACCTTTCCACCCCCAAATTCGCGAAGCACTTCGTGAGGGTGTTTCTTTGGGTATTGGGAATCGGCCTTCTAGCCCAGGTGAGTGGGGCCTATATAGAAAGATCCGGAAGGCCCGCCGCCTTGGGGCTGGCGGTGGTTTTGGTGGTTTGGGCGGTTCTTTTCCTGGTTTTGAAATTCGTGAAAAAGGGTGCTTTTTTGTGGGTCCTGCCGGGCTTCCACAAGTTTTCCTGCCCCCAGTGCTACCAGAGCCAGGCTTTCCGGTTCCTGCCGGTTTCCTTCCAGTTCGGTTTTTGGGTGACCTACCTTTGCCCCAACTGCGCCTGCCTGGTCAACGGCGGGGGGGAACAGATTGTCTACCCGATCAAGGTTTCGTTGGGCAAGTTGACGCCGGGGCTGGTGAAGAGCGTCCCGGGGGTGCTTGTGGCGGTGGTGCTGGGGATACTGCCGGGGTGGGCTTTGGTGCATTTTCTTTAAAGGCAAAAACAAAGGACAATTGAACCACCAAGGTCACCAAGCTCACCAAGAACGGCGCACTACGAAAAAATCATTATTTGCCACAGATGCACACGGATTAATGGGATAACAGCAAAATCAAACCAAGATACGCATTAAACACCTGTCATCGTGATCCGGAACACGGCTTTGGAAGCCGGAGAAAATAGATTTTCTCCACTTCAAAGGCCATGTTCCGCGCCAAAGGCGAAGGCCATGGGCCTTTCACGATGACAAAAGAATATTAAGTCTTATCCGTCCCTCGAAGCTGATTTGTTGCTTCAGGGCGAGTGTTCATCTGTGTGAATCTGTGTGCATCTGTGGCTAAATTGTCTTTGATTTAAGGTTTTGTTCTAGACCTTGGCTTGCTGGTTCTTGAAAAGCGAAGCCACGATTTCGGCGAAGCGGTGGGGAACTTCCAACTTGCGCGGGTCGTCCCCGACGATGGGGCTTTCAAAGAGGGGAAGCACCTGGGAAATGCCGACTTCCTTCAGCCAGCCCATGCCGGGGTCGGCGGCCCCCACGATGGCCACGCAGGGAATGCCGAGCCTCTTCGCCATTTCGGCGACGGCGACCGGCGCCTTGCCCTCGCGGCTGGAATTGTCCAGCCTGCCCTCGCCGGTGATGACCAGGTCGCAGCCCTTCATTTGATCCTCCAGCTTGAGGGTTTTGGCCACGAAGTCGAAACCGCTTTCCAGTTTGGCGCCCAGGGCCAGCAAGGCCATGCCCATCCCGCCCGCGGCGCCCGAGCCCTTTTCGTTCTTCAAGAGCATCCCGCAGGCCTTCGAGAGCAGCCCCTCGAAATGGTAAAGCCCCTTTTCCAGCTCCTCCACCATCTCGGGCGTGGCGCCCTTGGAGGGGCCGAAGAACCTCGCCGCCCCATGGTCGCCCAAAAGGGGGACTTGGACATCCACCAGGCCGGTGATGCCGATCCCTCTTAATAAGAGGGCGGCGGGTTCCAAATCCACCGATTGGATCAAGGGGAGGTGCTTTCCGGAAAGGCCCCTGGTCGGCAGGGTGCCCTTGGACTTGAAGATCGCGCCCAGGGCCTGGAGAAAGCCGATGCCGCCGTCCACGGTGGCGCTGCCGCCCAAGGAAATCCGCAGGTGCCGGGCGTTGTGCTTTTTGACCGCCTCCAAGGCGATTTCCCCGGTCCCGTAGCTGGTCGTCTCGAGGGGGTTCATTTCACCGGTGGCCAGCCGGAAGAGGCCGGAGGCCTGGGCCATCTCAATGACGGCCGTTTCCTTTTCGGGAAGCTGGGCCATGCCGAATTGGCATTGTTTGGGCCGCATCAGGGGGTCGTTGACCGTGACGTTGAGGGTTTTGCCCTTGAGCAGGTAAATGATGGTGGTCAGGGTGCCTTCGCCGCCGTCGGCGACGGGACAGAGGCGGATTTGGGCGTCCGGAAGGCTTTTCTGGATTTGGTTGCGCAATATCTCGGCGACTTCTTGGGCTGTGGAGACGCCCTTGAATTTATCCGGCGCAATAAGGATTTTCATGAGCTCCGATCGCTTGAGTGAATTTCCGTAGCCGAGCTTGAGGCGCCATCGAAACGATTTTAACCGGGGTGACGATACCGGGTTTATCTTTACGAAACCCGGCGTTAGACTACCGGGACGCATTCCATTTTAAGGGGGAAAAATGCCTTCGCAAGACCAATCCATTACTTCCTTACAGAAAGATTCCCTCACTTTTCCGCCCCCGGAGGCCCTTTCGGCCAAGGCCTATGTCGGCAGCCTCCAAAAATACAAGGAAATGTACGGCCGCTCGGTCCACGACAGCCATGCCTTCTGGCTGGAGCAGGCCACCCGGGAACTGGAGTGGTTCAAGAAGCCGGCCAAGACCCTGGACTACACCTGGGACACCCAAAAACGGATCATCCAGCACAAATGGTTCGAGGACGGCGAATTGAACGTGGCGGTCAACTGCCTGGACCGGCATTTGAACGGCCCGGTCAAGGACAAGACGGCCATCTTGTGGCAGGGCGAGAAGGACGAGGAGGTCCGGAGGATCAGCTATTCGGAACTGCACCAGATGGTCTGCCGCTTTTCCAATGTCCTGCTCTCCAAGGGCGTGAAAAAAGGCGACCGGGTCTGCGTCTACATGCCCATGGTGCCGGAGGCGGCGGTGGCGCTGCTGGCCTGCGCGCGCATCGGGGCCATCCACTCCGTGGTTTTCGCGGGCTTTTCCGCCGAGTCCATTAAAAGCCGCATCCAGGACTCGGACAATTCGGCGGTCATTACGGCGGACGTGGGTTTCCGGGCGGGCCGCACGATCGCGCTTAAGAGCATCGTCGATGAGGCCCTTAAGGACTGCCCGACGGTCAAAACCGTGCTCGTTTTCCAGCGGGGGGGTGGAGAGGTCCCCATGAAGGCGGGGCGGGACTTTTGGTGGCATGACGAGATGGAAAAGGCCAACCCCAACCATAGGGCGATGCCCATGAAGGCCGAGGACCCGCTTTTCATCCTCTATACCTCCGGGTCCACGGGAAAGCCCAAGGGCGTCCTGCACACGACGGCGGGTTACCTGCTTTGGGTCGCCATGACGCACCGCTACGTCTTCGACTACCACCCCGGCGACCTCTACTGGTGCACGGCGGACATCGGCTGGGTTACGGGGCACAGCTACATTGTTTACGGCCCCCTGGCCAACGGCGCCACCTCCCTCATGTTCGAGGGCGTGCCCAATTACCCCGACCCCGGCCGGTTTTGGCAGGTGGTCTCGAAGCACAAGGTGAACCAGTTTTACACCGCCCCCACGGCCATCAGGGCCCTCATGCGCGAAGGGGAGGACTGGCCCAAGAAGTACGATTTAAGCTCGCTGCGCATTTTGGGGTCGGTGGGGGAGCCCATCAATCCCGAGGCCTGGCTGTGGTACCACCGCAACGTGGGCCGGGGGAACTGCCCGATCGTGGATACCTGGTGGCAGACCGAAACGGGGGGCTTCATGATCACCCCCTTGCCCGGGGCCCACACCCTGAAGCCCGGAAGCGCCTCCAAGCCCTTTTTCGGGGTGGAGCCGGTGGTTTTGCGGGACGACGGCGCCGAGTGCAAGCCCAACGAGGGGGGCAAGCTCTGCGTCAAGAAACCTTGGCCCGGCATGATGCGCACCACCTGGGGCGACCACGAAAGGTTCATCAACACCTATTTTTCGACATTCAAGAACGTTTATTTCACCGGGGACGGGTGCCGGATCGACCCGGACGGGGATTACTGGCTGCTGGGCCGGGTGGACGACGTGGTGAACATCTCCGGCCATCGCATCGGCACGGCCGAGGTGGAAAGCGCCCTGGTCTCGAACCCCAAGGTGTCGGAGGCGGCGGTGGTGGGCTATCCCCATGACATCAAGGGGCAGGCCCTTTACGCCTACGTGACGCTCAAGGAAGGCGTGGCCCTTACGGAGGAAATTAAAAAAGAACTGATCCAGCACGTGCGCAAGGAAATCGGGGCCATCGCCCAGCCCGACAAGATCCAGTTCGCCGAGGGGCTGCCGAAAACCCGCAGCGGCAAGATCATGCGGCGGATTTTGAGGAAGATCGCCGAGAACGACACGGGCAACCTGGGGGACACCTCCACCCTGGCCGACCCCTCGGTGGTGGACAAGCTGGTCCAGGGGAAGCAGTAGAACTTTTTAACGAGTATCCTCTTACGACACGCAACTCAATATTTGTAATTCGACTGTTGCACCGACTTCCCCCTCTGAAAGAGGGGGAGTGAGGGGGAGTTAGTCTTACGGAGTGTTTCAAAGACGAATACCCCCTTTTGTCCCCCTTTTTCAAAGGGGGAATGGTTGGCTGAAGTGTGCTTTTGATTCTTTAAAAAGCCGGGTTCTTATTTACATGTAACGAGAAGATGCCCACCAAAATTTTACGGCGGTTAAGGAAGCCCCTGTTTCAGCCAAAAACAGGGGCTTTCTTTTTTGTTATGATGGCGGCCAATCAGTCATGGAAAGGGATGTCATGGGAAAGACCCGTATTTGGCTTTATGCTTTTTTTTGGCTGTTCACGGCGGCCCTTGGGGCCGGCGGCGCCTCCCTGAATAAATCCGTGGTCCAGATCTTCACGGTCACCAACCGGCCCAATTACTACCAACCCTGGGTCTTGGGCTATCAGTTCAGCGCCAGCGGATCGGGCTGCATCCTGCCCGGCCACCGGATTTTGACCAACGCCCACGTGGTCTCGGACCAGGTCTTCCTGCAGGTGATGAAGGCCGGGGACACCAAGAAATACACCGCCAAGGTCGAATACGTGGACCACGACCGCGAGGTGGCGGTCCTCCGGGTGACGGACCCGGATTTCTTCGAGGGGACCGTGCCGGTCGAGTTTGGGGACCTTCCCAACCAAAGGGACAAGGTGGCGGTCTACGGCTTTCCCATCGGCGGCGACGAGCTTTCCATCACCGAGGGGGTGGTGTCGCGCATCGAGGTCCAGCGTTACGTCCATTCCCAACGCAACTTCCTGACCATCCAGACGGACGCGGCCATCAACCCGGGCAACAGCGGCGGGCCGGCCTTCAAGGGCGGCAAGATGATCGGCATCGCCTTCCAGGCCTTCAGCGGCTCCGAGGCCCAAAACACGGGGTATATCGTGCCCATCGTCATCATCCAGCAGTCCCTGAAGGACATGAAAGACGGCGTGGCGGGCGGCGCGCCGGACCTGGGGTTTTTCTGGCAGAAGATGGAAAGCCCCAGTTTGCGTTCTTATTACAAGATGGGGGCGGGGGAATCGGGCGTCCTGGTGACCCGGGTTTATTACGGCTCCCCGGCCTGGGGTGCCTTGAGGAATGAGGACGTGGTGACCTCCGTCGACGGGGTCAAGATCGCCAATAACGGCACCATCCCCTTCCGCAGCGACGAAAGGCTGAATTTCTCCTATTTGGTCAGCCGGTTCCAGGTGGGGCAGGCGATCCGGTTGGGCATCCTGCGGGACGGCCAGGCGAAAAGCCTTTCGCTGAAGCTCAAACCTTTCGATTTGCTGGTGCCGGGCCCCCAATACGACATCCGGCCTTCCTATTATATTTTCGGGGGACTGGTCTTCCTTCCTTTGAGCGCCAATTACCTGAGCCTTTGGAAAAGCGGCGGCGCACCCGCCCAACTGGAGAACCTCTACGAGAACGGCATGCCTTCGGCCGACCGCAAGGAAGTGGTGCTCATCAATGAAGTGCTGCCCCATGACGTGAACGTGGGCTACCACAACCTGAAGCAGGCCGTGGTCGTGAAGGTCAACGGGAAGCCCATTTCCGAACTCAAGGACGTGGTGGAGGCCCTGAAGCAGCCCCAGGGGGGCTACGACGTCATCGAACTCGACCATCCGGCGGGGGAGGGGGATAATTTCGGGAATTGGGTGGTGTTGAGGGCAAAGGACGCCGAGAAGGCCAATGCCGAGATTTTGAAATCCTTCGATATTCCCAAGGACCGGTCGGACGACCTGGAGGCGGGCGATTCTTCCGGCGACCCGAAGGGAACGAAAAACGACAGCCCCTTGGGCCGCCCCCCCGCGGCGAAACTGGGCGACCTTTAACCTTTTGGGTAGTCCGACAGGGCGCCGCCCCTTCCTTAAATAGCGCCCTTTTGGGGCTGTAACTTTTCCCTTCCTCCCGCGTTATTCATAACTAAGAAAAACGCGGGAGGTTCTTATGAAATCAAAACATCTTTGGGCCGCGGCTTTTTGTTTCCTGGGCGCGGTTTCGGCCACCCAAATGGCCTGTGTCCGCGATAGCATGACGGCGCCGGCCCCTAACTACGCGGGAGGGGGCAATAACGGCGGGGGTTCGAATCCCACACCGACCCCCACCACCCCCGCCGGGCCGGCGACTTTCACCGTCTCGACCAACACCAGCGGTTCCTCGGCGTCCGGCTATATTTACACTGCTTCCGGCGGCACCAACGGGACCGGCGGCCTCCTGACCTTTACCGCCCACGTGGGGGACGTGATCATCCTGCCGGGGTCCAGCTTCCATCCCTTGTATTTCGACAATGGAACCACGACCTGCATCTACACGGCGTCCACCAGCACCCAAACCTATACCTTCTCCTCCGCGGGGACCTATTACTTCCACTGCGGCAACCACGCCACCGGATGCAGCACGGGCAATGGGGCTTGCGGCTCGACCAATTGCACCTCCATGGCGGGTATGGTGACGGTGAGTTGAGAAAAACCGTCCGGTATTCCAACCCTATTGATTTCACGAAAGGGGTGAGCGAAATGAAAAAATGGATTTTGGCGGGTTTTGCCTTTTTGTTCCTGAGTTGCCTGGGGTTGGCCTGCTCGGCCCCCAATAATTCCTACCCCACCGGCACTTCCAATGGAACGCCTGTTCCGACGCACAGCGGGGGCGGGGGCTACTAGTTTTATCCCGCCCGTTTTTCCATTCGCTCGATTGATTCCGCGATGCTCCACCCTTCCCGTTGTTTCTCCTGAAATAAGCCCGCCGTTTTAAAGCTTTCTGACGAAACCAAGCCATCGGCTGGGACGTCAAAATTGTAATGAAGCGGTTTGCGGCGTGTCATAATGTCTCCAATATCCTTAAGGTGAGGTTTCCATGAAAACGGTTCTTGTTTTGACCCTGGCATTGGCGCTTTTGCCCCTGACGGGGGCTTGGGCGCAAGACGACCACGGCCGCCACGATAAGGACGGCTGGGGGGGCAATTCCGGAGGGGGGCAGGAGAACCCCAACGGCGGGAAACACGGGAAGGCCAAACCCAGGAACAAACCCCGTTTCAACAATGGAAACAGGAATCCGGGCGGGGCCCACAACAATGGCATCCGTCATTTCAACGCGAGGCCCCAAGGCAATAACGGAACGGCCGGCGCCCATCAATTCCAACACCCCAACCAAGCCAATCCTTCCCAAGGCGGAGGCTGGAACCACTCCAACCAGGTTTCCCCCAGGCTCCGGAGCATGGGGATCACCCATGTCCCCCAGCCGATTACGAACCGGAATAATATTCTCACCGCCGACGCCCGGCATTCCACTTTCACCCAGCCCCGGGTGGGCCCCAATGGAAGCGCGTTGCACGCGTCCGTTATAGCGCCCAGGGGCGCCAATGCCGCCATCGTCCAGAGCCATATGACCACCTTTACCCACAACACGGCTTTCACGGCCCAGGTTAATCTCTACAACAACCAGGAAACGGTGGCCAACCATTACTATTGGCATACTTGGAACGGGACGAATTACTGCCATTACTATGATCCCTGGGGCTACCACTGGTACGGCTGGTATTGGGGGGGCAATTGCTTCTGGACGCGCTGGTACGGGAACAATTGGTGGTGGTACGACCCGGTCGCTTTCCGCTGGTGCTATTGGCATGAGGGCGGATGGTGGTGGCAGGATCCCGCCCAAGTGAATATCGTCTACGTTTACAACAACGGCCAATATGTTCCGGCCAATTCCACCGACACGGCGGCGCAGGCCGCCAATCCAGGGATGAACCCGTCAACCGAGGCCTCTTATAGCAGCAAAGACGGGTCCCGGATGGTGAAGATCGTGGGAGGCGACGCCTTCCTTTACGATACCGTGCCGGGCGAGACGGACAACAAGCCGGTCTACCTGGGCTCGAACGTGAAAGAAGCCAAGTTCTCGAGCGCCCAGGAGGGGAAGCCCCTGCAAGTCCTCCTGGTCTTTGACGACGGTTCCTTCCAGATGTTCGATTCGGACGGGAATCCTTTCGGCCAGGAATCGAGCGACCCCCAACCCGAAAACCCGCAACCGAATAACCAGGCGCCGGCGAGCCAGCCGCCCAATGGCCAGCCGCCCGCCAACCCGTAACCGAATCACCCGCCACCCAAAAGGGGCGCGGATTTCCAGTAATGGATTTTTAGGGGAAGGGAAGAATCTTGGACTTCAAGGCCTTTGAGAGTTGGCTGGCCCACCTGGGCGAAGCGGACCGGAAATACCTCCAAAAAAATACCGCTTGGAATAAGGAATACCAAAAGGCGAAGAAGGACCGTTCCTTGCCCCACCGTTTCGTCGAAAGAACCATGGAAACGCTTGAGGGCGGCTCGGAAAGCGAAACGTGAGGGGATTTTCGGTAATGGGTCAATTTGAATTAACTCCCCCTTTGAAAAAGGGGGAGGGGGGGTATTAGCCTTTTCCCGAGCGAAACGCTAAGACTAACTCCCCCTTATCCCCAAGGCGTTCATAGGGAAAACCCCTATGTACCCACAAAACCGAAAGGCCCTCTTTCAGAGGGGGAGAACGGCTGACAATCAAACTGACCCACTACCGGATTTTTCAATGCCCCGTCCGGTGGAAGCCGCCGCCCCGCTCGGCCTTTTTTTCCATGCTTTCAATCGAGCCCGGTTTAAAATGGCCTCAGCCCTTGTTCGAAAGACGGCACTTTGTCCCCAATCCAGTTCCAAACCCGAAAGGAAACCTGAGTGAAAAGTCGGCGCGTGCGATTCCTGCTCCTTTCATCCCTCCTGCTTGTTTCCCCCGCTTGGGCCGGTAGCCTGGCCAAAAAGCTGGGGGAAATCCGGGCATCCTGCTCGAGCATTGACCTCCAGGTTAAAAACGGCGGCCTCACGGCCCGTTATTTCGCGGCGGTACCCGCGGGCCAAGCGGTTTCCTGGAGCGAGTTCCCATCGGAGGCGGAACTGGACGCGGCCGATAAAAAGGGCTTTTCCCGGAAAGCCACGGTGTATTTAAAGGGCCCGGTGATCGAACTGGTTTCCCTCGAGGCCAAGAGCCCGTCCAAAGAGTGGGTCCATTACCTTAAGTACTATTTTGGGGACGACGGGTCCTTGGAAAAAATTCACTCGGATTTCAGGCGGTTCGGGGCCTACCAAAGGGACAAAGGCGACGAGCAGCAATTCCTGGTGAAGGTCATCCGGGAGCGGTTTTACGATTCCAAGGGAAAATGCGTTAAGAAGACCGCCCCCCGGTTTTTCAACACCAGCACGGGCCGGGAATTAAAGGACGTGGTTTTCAAGGACGAGGCCTGGCCGGTTTATCCCAGCGTCGATCAATTGCCCTTCCACGAATGGCTCCAGGCGGGGTCCGCGCCGGCTCCCGCGAAACCTTGAGGAACGGCGGAGCCTCAGGCGCCGGAAATTAAAAAAAGATTAAAATTACGATTTTGTAGAACAAAGTTTGTTTCTTCCTACAAAGGTGTTTCGGCTCCGGCGCTTTTCCCGCCGGAACCCGTCCCGAATCCCCGATTCTTTCAAAAAAGCCTTGAAGTGCGCTTCCGGTCTCGAGTACCCTTTCGTGTCCGCAGTGGGGATTCCGCCTTTCCAACACCAACGTTTTTCCCTGAGATTGTTCCGCCATTTCCGAAGCGGTGTGCCGTTCAATTTAAATTTAATAAGGAGCCAGAGCATGTCATCGAGCGCCATTTCGCCCCGCAAAAACGTCGCCTTATCCCTCGGGAAGGAAGTCCCGCCCGTGGAGAACTACAAGGCCGAACCCGGCCATGAGATCTACGGCTCCCTGGTTTTCAACGATGCGGCCCAGAAGGAATACCTCTCCAAGGAAGTCTATAAGAAGCTGAAGGCCACCACCAAGAAGGGCGAGCCCCTCGACGCCTCCATCGCCGACCAGGTCGCCCAGGGCATGCGCAAGTGGGCCCTGTCCCACGGCGCCTCCCACTACACCCATTGGTTCAACCCCCTGACCGGCCTCACCGCCGAGAAGCACGACACCTTCTTGGAGCCCAACGGCGACGGAAAGGCCCTGGCCGAGTTCGACGGCAAGACCCTCATCAAGGGCGAGCCGGACGCCTCCTCCTTCCCCTCGGGCGGGTCCCGTTCCACCTTCGAGGCCCGCGGCTACACGGCCTGGGATCCGACTTCCCCCGCCTTCATCCAGCAGGAAGTCAACGGGGCCACCTTGACCATCCCCACGGCCTTCGTGAGCTACACCGAGGAAGCCCTGGACCTGAAGACCCCCCTCCTGCGCTCGATGGAAAGCCTCTCGGCCCAGGCCCTGCGCATGCTCAAGGTGTTCGGCAACAAGACCGCCAAGCACGTTTTCACCACCATGGGCCCGGAGCAGGAATATTTCCTCATCGACCGGAAATACTACGAACTGCGCCCGGATTTGATCGCCGGCGGCCGCACTCTTTTCGGCGCCCCGCCCTACCGCGGGCAGGAACTGGAAGACCATTATTTCGGCTCCATCCGGGAGCGCATCCTGGCCTACATGATGGATTTGGACCGCGAACTCTGGCGCCTGGGGATTCCCTCCAAGACGCGCCATAACGAGGTCGCGCCCGCCCAGTTCGAGATGGCCCCCCTCTACGAGAAGTCCTCGCTCGCGGCGGACCACAACATGATCGTCATGGAACTCATGCGCAAGGTCGCCCTGCGCCACGGCCTGGTCTGCCTGCTGCACGAGAAGCCCTTCGCCGGCATCAACGGCAACGGCAAGCACAACAACTGGTCCATGGCCACCGACGACGGGGAGAACCTGCTGGAACCTGGCAAGACGCCCCACGCCAACGCCCAGTTCCTGGCCTTCCTGGTGGCCACCATCTCGGCGGTCGACAAGTACGCCGAGCTGCTGCGCATCGGCATCGCCGGTCCGGGCAACGACCACCGCCTGGGCGCCAATGAGGCTCCCCCGGCCATCATCTCCATCTTCCTGGGCGAACAGCTCCAGGACATCGTGGACCAGATCGAGAAGGGCGGGGCCTCCTCCAGCAAGAGCGGGGGCACCATGCAGCTGGGCGTGTCCATCCTGCCGCCCCTGCCCAAGGACGCCACGGACCGCAACCGCACCTCGCCTTTCGCCTTCACGGGCAACAAGTTCGAGTTCCGCGCGGTGGGCTCCACGGCCCCCATCTACTGGCCCAACACCATCCTGAACACGATCGTGGCCGAATCCATCGACCGCATCGCCACCAAGCTGGAAAAGGGCGGGGACCTGAACAAGACCCTGGCCGCCGTGCTGCAGGAGGAGATCAAGGAGCACAAGAAGGTCCTCTTCAACGGCAACGGCTACAGCGCCGACTGGCACGCGGAGGCCGCCAAGCGGGGCCTGCCGAACCTCAAGACCACGGTGGACGCCCTGAAGGTCATGCCGAAAAAGGAATACAAGGAACTGTTCGCCAAGTACAAGGTCATGAACGAGAAGGAATACGAGGCCCGCGAGGAGATCATCTACGAGCGTTACGTGAAGGTGGTCAACATCGAGGCCAACGCCACGGTGGATATCGCCCGCAACCAGATCCTCCCGGCCGTGATCGCCTGCCAGGGCAAGCTGGCCAGCGCCATCCAGGCCACCCAAGCCGTCACCAAGGCCACCCAGAAGGGCCAAACGGCCCTGTTGGACGAGGTGACCCGGGGCGCCAGCGAGCTTTATGAGGCCGTCGAGGCCCTGGATGAGCTCATCGATAGCGCCAACGGCGGTTCGAGCCTGCACCAGGTCGCCGCTTCCTTCAAGGACTCGGTCATCCCCGGGATGTTGAAGGTCCGGGAGATCGCGGACTGGCTGGAAACCATCGTCGACGACGAGCTCTGGCCCCTGCCGAAGTACCGGGAGATGCTCTTCCAGTACTAAGCCGACCAGAGGCACACCGAAAGGCCGTCCCCTCCAAGGGACGGCCTTTTTTGTTTCATGCACTCCAACCGATGCCTTGTATTTCGCGGCGGCATTTGGCTATAAACAAACGGACTCAATAAAAACAAGGAGAATCATTTATGAAGAAATGGATTGGGGCTTTTTTAGTGTTGGGCCTTTTATCGAGCGTGGTTCACGCCAAGGTGGTGACCCAAACCGTCGATTACAAGGACGGCGATACGGTTTTGGAGGGGTATTTGGCCTATGACGACTCGATCACGGGGAAGAGGCCCGGAATATTGGTCGTCCACGAGTGGAACGGGTTGGGACATTACATCCAAGGCCGGGCCGAGCAATTGGCTGGGCTGGGCTATGTGGCTTTCGCCCCCGATATTTATGGAAAGGGCGTGCGGCCGGACAGCTTCGATGCCTGCAAGGCCGAGTCCTCCAAATATTACGCGGACCGGAAACTGCTGCGGCGCCGGGTGAACCTCGGGTTGGACCAGCTGAAAAACAACCCCATGGTCGACACCGCCAAGGTCGCCGCCATCGGCTACTGTTTCGGGGGCGCCACTGTCCTGGAATTGGGGCGAAGCGGCGCGGACGTGGCGGGTATCGTGACTTTTCACGGGGGCCTAGATAATCCCACGCCGGCGGACGCCAAGAACATCAAGGCGAAGGTCCTGGTTTGCCAGGGTGGGGCCGATTCATTCACCTTAAAGGCCCTTCCGGCTTTTAAAAAGGAAATGGACGATGCCAAGGTGGATTACAAGGTCATTGAGTACAAGGGTGCGGTCCATGGATTCACCAATCCGGACAACAAGGGTACGGTGCCGGGGTTGAAATACGACGCCAAAGCCGACAAGGCCTCCTGGAAGGCTATGAAGGAGTTTCTCAGCAAAATCTTCAAATCCTGATCTTTCGTCCCAAATAAAAAAGCCCACCCCATTAAAGGGAGTGGGCTTTTTTATTTGGCGGGGTCGGGCCGGCTTGGGCCCTAGCAGGCCAAGATCAGGGGTTGCCCGAGGGCGGGTTGGAGGCTGTAGCGGGTGGTTGGTCCTCGGGCTTTTGAGCCGGCGGGGTGGAAGGAGCCGGGGCCGTGGAAGGCATGGAAGAAGAAGGGGTAGCGGGTTCGGCCTTGGAAGGAACCGGCGGCTGGGACATGGAAATAGAAGTGATGGTGCCGGTAAACCCTCCCGTTCGATCAGTCGGCTGGGCATTTGCCCCTTGTTGGGGGGGAGGGGCCATGCCCGCGGGCTGGGCCGGGGAAGGGGTTGTCGGGGCGGCCGGCGGGGTTGTTACGGGCTTGCTCACCGGGGGCTCAGCGGCTTGGGGGAAGGAGGAAAGAGGCCGGGGCTGTTGGGCCAGCACCCCGCCGGAGCGCTTGCGGAACCAAATGAAGATTCCGCCTCCCAGGGCCAATAACGCGGCGATAAGAATCCAAATCTTCGAAGACCCGCCGGTTGTCTCCGCCGTGCCTGCCGCTGGATTGGAGGGATTGACCGCGCTGGTCGCGGGTGGGTTGGTGGAAGGGGCATTGTCGGGAGATAACTTGGATTGGGATGAGGCTGTCGCCGGTTCATGCGAGGCCGGGGAAACTTCTTGTTTTTTCCCGGTTTGGAGGGCCGTTCCTTCCATGTTTTTGACCGCCACTGCGGGGGAGGCGGACCTTTCCTCGGCTAATTGGACGGCTTTATGGAGTTCTTCGGCTGTCAACGAGGTGGGGATGGTGAACTTTTGCCCCGGGTAAATGAGGTTCGGATTACGGATCTTCCCTTCATTGGCGGCGAAGAGGAGGGGCCATTTTTGGGGGTCTCCCCAAACCCTTTTGGAAATATTCCAAAGACAGTCCCCTTTCTTAACGACATAACTACTGGGTTTCTGGGGGTTCTCGGCGGTTTGGCACCAAGCCACAACCGGGGGGGCCATAAAAAATAAGGCGAAAAAGAAGGGTTTACGGGACATCTCACACCTCCTGCCCTCATCCAAATCAAGGGCTCAACTCCACGTTAAGCTTTTTAGATATTTTGTCAAATTATTTTAGGGTACTGAGGGGATGGCCGTTTGCCCTTCCATCAGTCGGCAGTCGACGGTTGGCAGTCTGCAGCAAAGTATTTTAGAGGCTTTTACCGCGGACAGTGGACTGTCGACGGTCAACGGCTTTCAAGACCCATTCCCGAAGTTTGCCTTGCGCGCTGGCGAAGGGCAGGGCCCGGAGGTTTTTTATGGGGATCCATTTAAGGTCTTTTGAAATCCGGAGGGATTTGGGGGCGGTTCCCCCGAAAAGTTTGAGCCGGATTTTATGGCGGGTAATCTGGTGTCGCACCTCCTGGAGTTCCTTTCGGCCGGCTTTGACCCGGAGACTGTTTTCCAGTTTTTGAAGGGCTTCCTCGAAGGTCTTCCCCTCGGCACTGGGGAATTCCCATAATCCCTTCAGCCATTTTTCGTCCTTGGAGCGTTTTTTGACCAAAACCTTCCCTTTTTGCTCGAGATAAAGGGCCGCCATCGGAACTTCGAGGACCGGCGTTGCCTTGGGCATTTCAGGCAGTTCGTTTTGGAGGCCCTTTTGGGCCGCTTGGCAACCCGGGAGCAGGGGGCACAACAGGCATTGGGGGTTGTCCGGCAGGCAAACCGTGGCGCCGAGCTCCATCACCGCCTGGTTGAAGTCGCCGGGGCGCCGGCGGGAAATCAGTTTTTCCGCCCATTCCCAAACCTTCTTATGACCCTCGCCGGTTTTCAGGTTTCCCTTGAGCAGGAAAAGGCGGGAAAAGACCCGGATGACGTTCCCATCCACCACGGGATGCGGCTTTTGGAAGGCGATGGAAAGGATGGCGCCCGCGCTATAGGGGCCGACCCCGGGGATTTCAAGGATCCCCTCCAGGGATTCGGGCAACCGGCCGCCGTGATCGGCCAAGATTCTTTGGGCGGCGGCCTGGAGGTTGCGGGCCCGGCGGTAATAACCCAGTCCCTCCCAGAGTTTCAGGACCTTTTCTTCCTTGGCCTTGGCCAGTGATTTCCAATCGGGCAGTTCTTTCAGGAAGCTTTCATAATAGGGAATGACCGTTTTGACCTGGGTTTGCTGGAGCATCATTTCCGAGACGAAAATGGCGTAAGGGTCCTTGGAATGCCGCCAGGGCAGGTCCCTCTTGTTGCGGTCGTACCAGCTCAGGAGGTTTTTTTGGAGTAAAGCAGCGTCAAATTTTTTTTCCTTGGGGGAAGGCAAGCTTAATCCTTATGCGGCAAGGTTGAGGAGAAAACGGAAAATCAGGAACCTATAACCACTGGGTTATTTCAAAGGTCTTCAAGGGTTCCATGGAACCTTTGACCGCAATGGGGTTCAAGGCATTGGCTTTGACTTCGGTTTTGATTTTCTCGAAAGTCTCGTCCGAAACGATGGTTTGACCCGGCGCGGCCATGGAACAGAGGCGGTTCACCACATGCAGGGGCTCGCCGATGATGCTGTAATCGAACCGCTTATTCGAGCCCAAGTTGCCCGCGACAACGGGGCCGGTGTGGATGCCGATGCCCACGGTAAAGGGCGGGTGGCCTTTCTTGATCCGGGAGATATTGAAGGTTTTCAATGCCTCTTGGATTTCCAGGGCGGTTTTGGCCGCCCGCTCCTCCTTATCCTCGTGGGCGAAAGGGGCGCCCCAGACCGCGATGGCCGTTTCCCCGATGAACTTATCCAGCATTCCTTCGTACTTGAAAACGACCTCGTTAATGACGCTGAAATATTGGTTCAGGGCCTCCACCAGGGCCTCGGGGGCCATGTTTTCGCTCAAGGTATTGAAGGCCTTCAGGTCCGCCTGAAGGAGCGTACATTCCCGCCGTTCGCCCTTGAGGGCGAAATAATCCTTTTCGCCCAGGATTTTCTTAGCCGCTTGGGGGTCCACCACTTTACCCAGCACCAGGGAGATCCTTTCCCTTTCCCGCTGGCTTTCGATCATTTCCTCGAGCGACCGGGCCATCCGGCCCCATTCATCGGGGCGTTGGGAGGGCAGGATGACGTCGAAATTGCCCTGGGTGATTTGGTCGACCGCCTTCAACAACCGGTTAAAGGGGGTTGTGAACAGCCATATAAAAGCCACTGTGCAAAGCAAGGTGGCCAGGGCCAAGAGGAGGCCGATTTTTAACAGGCTTTTTTCCGGCTTTCCCTCCACGGTCAGGGATTGCTTGATGGGTTGAAGGAGGATGAAGCGGTCCGCGGAGGTTTTTCCGTCGAGGCCCGGGGGTGAAAAGGCCCCCGTGAGGAAGGAAGACGGGCCCGATTGGACCGTCGAGGGGGACGAAAGGGAGCGAAGGGAAGGCGGCGAACCCGCGCCGGTAAAGAGGGTCTGGCCTTGGGAGTAAAAAGCCACATCGTTGGCCGCGGCCGATTTGAGGCCTTGAAGAAGGGCCCTGTCGATTTTGACTCCGGCAATGACCGAGCCGATAATTTTGGAACGCAGTGAGACCGGGACGGCCGAGGCCACGTAGGAGCTTCCTTGGAAGGAGAGGATGCCGCTGACATTCGCCGCGCCCGAAAGGACTTTGTCCATGCCCGGCCAATCATGAATATCGGCGTTCTGGGGCGCTTTGCCTTTCGTGACATTCTTCTTGGAGGCCGCCGGGGACGCGGCGGGAGGAGTGGGTTTGGGAATGCTTAGGTTGTCAAAAAGCACCTTGCCCGCCCTATTGGTGACGATCCACACGGGCATCGAGGGATTGGATTTGGACTCGGCCTGTCCCACCGCGCTGACCGAGGGGGTGGCGCCGACCGGCGCCATCAGGGACTTTTGCAGGGAATCCTTGAGTGAGAAGCGGAGGGCCGCCATGAGGGTTTGGCCGGCCACTTGGTTGTAGGCCCCGTTCAAGGCCCCCAGGCTTTGGGAAAGGGCGGCCTGGGGATCGTTGACGACGGTTGGTTTGATGCTTTTCTTGAGGGACGAAACGGAAAGGGCCCAAAACAGGGCTACGGGTGTCAGGGCGATGACCATTATCCCAACCGGCAATAGGCGGAAATATTTCATGGACCGATAACCCCGGAGGATTGGATGAAGCTGACTTTACGGCGGCCCCTATCTTACAAGGCGGCGGCGGGAGAGTTGAAGAAAAAGGATCAATCGGCCGGGGGGATGCTTTGGAGGTAGAGGTCCAGGGACTTCAGGTCGTCCTCCCGCATGGTCAGGAAGCGGATGCCCACGCCTTGGGCGTTGATCCAAGCGACCTCGGCGAAGGCGGAAACGGGGGCTGATTTGGTGGGGATGGTGAACTTGAGGGTCAGGATATCACCCTTCTCCAATTCGGGGTTTCCCTGGAGCTTCATCCCACCGAGGCTGGCGTCGATGCTTTGGACGGTTTTCGTTTTTCCGATCAGTTCCCGCACGTCCTTGAGTTCCTTATGTTCTTTCATCACCAGGAACGAAACGGGGATATGGGCGGGCACCCGGGGGTAGGCCCTCTTGTTGAAGGATAGATTGGCTTCGGGCATTGAAAACCGCCTTCAAGGATGAAACGCCGGAAAAGGCGTCGCCGACGCGACAATTTTAATTCATTTGGGGGTTTTGTTTAAGTTTTCTCTACCTGGGTCGAAAGCTTGATTTGTCCCAAAACCCCCGCCACCTTCTCGCAATCTTTCTTGGAACCGATGAAAACGACCGCTTTGCCGTTGTTGTGGACGCGCAGGGTGAGTTCGGTGGCTTTTTCCAGGGAATAGCCCGTGGCTTTCTGGAGCTGCAGGATCACCTCGTCGAAGCTGTGGACTTCGTCGTTGAAAAGCACCACCTGCCAGGGGTTGCCCAGTTCGGTTTCGGTGCCGGTCGATTCTTCCTTTAGCTCAAGGTGGCCTGTTTTCATGGTCGGGTTTCCTCGGCTTATTTTAAGGGAAAAAAGCCCGGCCGGGTCCTATTCGTACCGAAGGGCCAGGATGGGGCTTAACTTGGAGGCCTTGATGGCGGGCCAAAGCCCGGCCAGGATCCCGACCAAGGCGGAAAAGAAAAAGGCTAACCCGACGGAAAAGGGGGTGACTTCGGTTGGCCATCCCGCGAAAAAGGAAATAAGGACTTTTACGAACCAGCCGGAAATGATCCCAAGGCATCCTCCCAAGAGGCTTACCGCCGTGGATTCAATCAAGAATTGGCTGAGGATGTCAAAACGGCGGGCCCCGATGGCTTTCCGCAGGCCGATTTCCCTCGTGCGTTCGGTGACCGAAACCAGCATGATGTTCATGATCCCAATGCCGCCCACCAAGAGGGAAATGGCCGAAATGACCGCCAAGAGCAAGGTCATGATCTGGGTGGTGGCGCTCAAGGTGGCTTGGATGTCGGCCATGTTTCTTACCTGGAAGGCCTGGTCATTGCCCGGCAGGTTGGGGATGTGCTTGAGCTTCATCATAAAAGCCTGGACGGCGTCCGAAGCCGGACCCGTGTCCTGGGGGCTGTCCGCCTCAATGTCCACAAGGTTCACGTACTCGCGGCCGAAAAGGCGGTACATGGCGGTGGTGACGGGAACCACGATTACGTCATCCTGGTCAGCGAAACCGTTGGAACCCTTGACGGGCAGCACGCCAATCACCTGGAAATTCACCCGGTTGATCTTGATGTCCTGGCCGATGGGATTGGCGTTATCCCCGAACAGGTTTTTGATGACGGTCAGCCCTAAGAGGCAGACCCGGTTGCGCTTTTGCACATCCTGGTCGTTGAAAAAATGCCCGGCAATGGGTTGGGCGGCCCTCATTTCAGCGTAATTGGGGGCGGTGCCGGTGACCTGGGTGTTCCAGTTCTTGTCGGCAAAAGTCGCCTGTACCCGGCCCGAAATTTCGGGTGCCACGCGTTTCACCATGGGGACCTTCGCGATGGCGTCGGTATCCTGCAAGGTAATGCGGCTGGTGCCGCCTAAGCCTTGCTGGACCCCACCTACGGCGACGGAACCCGGACGCAACATCAGCAGGTTGGTGCCCAGGGAAGCCAGCCTCTGTTCCATGGATTTTTGTGCCCCCGTCCCCACGGCCAGCATGGCGATGACCGCCGCCACGCCGATCCAGATTCCAAGTACTGAGAGGAAGGAACGGACCTTGTTGGCCATCAGCGCCCGCAAGGCTTGCCGGAAATATTCCTTGGTCTGCCTGAGGCTGAAGGCGGCGTGGGCGGACTTAACGGCGCCTTGGATCACTTCCTTCGTTTTTCCGGCGCTAGGAGGGGTCGTGCCGGAACGGGAGTTGTGCTTGTCCGAAAGGATTTTGCCATCCTTCATGGTGATGACCCGCCGGGCGTGAGCCGCGATATCGGGCTCGTGGGTGACTAACACCACCGTGATGCCGCTGGCGTTCATTTTGCCCAGGAATTCGATGATTTCCTCGGAGCTC
>Ga0335085_10005517_pt1 | contig 20237 bp, 13 predicted proteins | sample Lox_Sample_45_FD_206712 | JGI IMG/M metagenome (GOLD analysis project Ga0335085, IMG submission 206712) | Soil microbial communities from Loxahatchee National Wildlife Refuge, Florida, United States - Lox_Sample_4.5 | ecosystem: Environmental > Terrestrial > Soil > Wetlands | place: USA...
ACGATGTGGGCACGGTCATTTCCGCGACCATCCGCAAGGACAACGTCAAGACGCAGAACGAAGCGCTCATCGAAATCTACCGCAAACTGCGGCCGGGCGATCCGCCTACGCTCGATACCGCGACGCAGCTCTTCCAGGGCATGTTCTTCGACCCGCGCAAGTACGACTTCTCGCGCGTAGGCCGCATGAAGTTCAACATCAAGCTGTTCGATAAGAGCGACGCCACCAGCCTGGACAAGCGCACGCTCGACGCGGAAGACTTCAAGGCCACCATCAAGTACCTGCTCAAGCTGCGCAAGGGCATCGGCGCGGTGGACGATATCGACCACCTGGGCAACCGCCGCGTGCGCGCCGTGGGCGAACTGCTGGAGAACCAGTTCCGCATCGGCCTGGTGCGCATGGAGCGCGCCATCAAGGAAAAGATGAGCGTCTACCAGGAAATGTCGACGGCTATGCCGCACGACCTGGTCAACGCCAAGCCGGTGATGGCCGCCATCCGCGAATTCTTCGGCTCGAGCCAGCTTTCGCAGTTCATGGATCAGACCAACCCGCTGAGCGAGATCACGCACAAGCGGCGTCTCTCGGCCCTGGGACCGGGCGGGCTGAGCCGCGAGCGCGCCGGGTTCGAAGTGCGCGACGTGCATCCCACGCACTACGGCCGCATCTGCCCCATCGAGACGCCGGAAGGTCCGAACATCGGCCTGATCTCCTCGCTGAGCTGCTTTGCGCGCATCAACGAGTACGGCTTCATCGAGAGCCCGTACCGCAAGGTCGTCAAGGGCGTGGTGATCGACGAAGTGCGCATCCTGAACCCCGGCGACACGGATTACAAGGTCAGCGACATCATCTCCCGGCAGCAGGCCGAAGAGGCCAACCGCAAGCTTGGGGCGAAGAAGCAGCCCGCCGAATACGTGGCCCACTGCGAGTATCTGTCGGCGTGGGAAGAGGACAAGTGGACGGTGGCACAGGCCAACGTCGAGCTGGATGAGAGCGGCAAAATCGTTCCCGATCTCTGCAACGCCCGCCAGGCCGGCAACTTCGTGCTGAAGAACCGCGAAGAGATCGAATACATCGACGTCAGCCCCAAACAGCTCGTCAGCGTGGCGGCCAGCCTGATTCCGTTCCTCGAAAACGACGACGCCAACCGCGCGCTCATGGGTTCGAACATGCAGCGCCAGGCCGTTCCGCTGCTGCGCGCCGACGCCCCCTACGTGGGCACCGGCATGGAGTACGTGACGGCTCGCGATTCCGGCGCCGTGGTGCTCTGCAAGCGCGCCGGCGTGGTGGATTCGGTGGATTCCGAGCGCATCATCGTGCGCGTGGAAGGTACGGCGCATGAAGGCCAGCTTTCCCGCGAGGTGGGCGCCGATATCTACCAGCTCACCAAGTTCAAACGCTCCAACCAGAACACCTGCATCAACCAGAAGCCCATCGTGCACGTGGGGCAGCGGGTCGCGAAAGGCACCGTGCTGGCCGACGGGCCCTGCACCGATTTCGGCGAACTGGCCCTCGGCCGCAACGTGCTGGTGGCCTTCATGCCGTGGCGCGGGTACAACTTCGAAGACGCCATCCTGGTCAGCGAAAAGCTGGTCAAGGAAGACTACTACACCTCGATCCACATCGAGGAGTTCGAAATCGAAGCGCGCGACACCAAGCTGGGGCCGGAGGAAATCACCCGGGACATCCCGAACATTGCCGATTCGTTCCTGCGCAACCTGGACGAAAGCGGCATCATCCGCATCGGCGCCACGGTGAAGCCGGGCGACATCCTGGTGGGCAAAGTGACGCCCAAGGGCGAGACCCAGCTCACTCCGGAAGAGAAACTGCTGCGCGCCATCTTCGGCGAAAAGGCCGGCGATGTGAAAGACGCTTCGCTCTACTGCCCGCCCGGCATCGAGGGCACGATTGTCGATTGCAAGATCTTCTCGCGCAAGGGGCAGGAGAAGGATGAGCGCAGCAAGGCCATCGAGGAATCGCAGATCCAGCGCCTGCAGCGCAACCTGCAGGATGAAATCCGCATTCTGACCGATGAGCGCGCCAAGCGCCTCGCCAATCTGCTGGACGGCAAGAAACTGCTGGCCGACCTGCACGACGAAAAGACCAACAAGCGCCTGCTCAGCAAGGATACCGAGCTGAACCGCGAAATCATCGAGAAGATGAAATCGCGCGACCTCAAGCGCATGCGCCTGGCCAACAAAGACCCGCGGCTGAACGAGCAGATCGACGAAATCGAGGAGATGACCAGCCGCCAGATCGCGGTGCTGGAAAAAATCACCGACGAGAAGATCGCCAAGCTGCGCAAGGGCGACGAACTGCCTCCCGGCGTGATCAAGCTGGTGAAGGTCTATATCGCCATGAAGCGCAAGCTTTCGGTGGGCGATAAGATGGCCGGCCGCCACGGCAACAAGGGCGTGATCGCGCGCATTCTGCCGGAAGAAGACATGCCCTACCTGCCCGATGGAACTCCGGTGGAGATCGTGCTCAATCCTCTGGGCGTTCCCTCCCGTATGAACGTGGGGCAGATCCTGGAGACCCACCTCGGCTGGGCCGCCAAGGCGCTGGGCGTCCAGTTTGCGACCCCGGTGTTCGACGGCGCGACCGAGCGCGAAATCAAGAAGAGCCTGGCCGAAGCCAAACTGCCGAGTTCCGGGAAGACCGCCCTATTCGACGGCATGACCGGAACGCAGTTCGAGCAGCCGGTGACGGTGGGCTACATCTACATGATGAAGCTGAGCCACCTGGTGGACGACAAGATTCACGCGCGCTCCATCGGTCCGTACTCGCTCATCACCCAGCAGCCTCTGGGCGGCAAGGCGCAATTCGGCGGCCAGCGCTTCGGCGAAATGGAAGTCTGGGCCCTGGAAGCCTACGGCGCCGCGTACATTCTGCAGGAACTGCTGACGGCGAAATCCGACGATGTGTATGGCCGCGCGAAGATCTACGAGGCCATTGTGAAAGGCGAAGCTGCCATCGAGCCCGGTGTTCCGGAATCGTTCAACGTGCTCATTCGCGAACTGCAAAGCTTGTGTCTCGATGTGGAGCTGATGAAAAAGCCGCGGGAAGTGCCCGATACGGCGCTGGCGGCGGACTAAGGAAATCAGCCAGGAATGAACACGAATCAACACAAATCCGAAAGGCTCTTCAGCGTCGGTTTTATTCGTGTGCATGCGTGTTCATTCGTGGCCAACCAGGTTTTATTTGGAGGCTTATTTTGAGATCCTCTCCGTACGATCGAGCGAATTTGATCGCGGATTTTGATTCGATCCGCATTTCTCTGGCCTCTCCGGAGAAGATCCGGAGCTGGTCCCACGGCGAAGTGACCAAGCCGGAGACCATCAACTACCGGACCTTCAAGCCGGAGCGCGACGGGCTGTTCTGCGCGCGTATCTTTGGGCCCACCCAGGATTGGGAATGCTTGTGCGGCAAGTACAAGCGCATGAAGCACCGCGGCGTCATCTGCGACAAATGCGGTGTGGAAGTGACGCTGGCCCGTGTCCGCCGCGAGCGTTTGGGCCATATCGAACTGGCCAGCCCCTGCTCGCACGTGTGGTTCTTCAAGGGTCTGCCGAGCCGCATCGGCCACCTGCTGGACATCACGCTGCGCGAACTCGAGCGCGTGCTGTACTTCGAAGCCTACGTCGTGGTCGACCCCGGCGAGGTGGAAAGCCTCAGCCGCGGGGAAGTGATCACCGACGAGCGCAAGCGGCAGCTCGACCAGGAATACCCCGGCAAATTCGTCGCCATGATGGGCGCCGAAGGAGTCAAAGAGCTGCTCAAGAAGGTCGACGTCGAACAGCTCAGCGAAGAGATTCGCGAGCGGATGAAGACCGAGGCCAGCGTCCAGAAGAAGCTCAAATACGCCAAGCGCCTGCGCGTGGTGGAGAGCTTCCGCAAAAGCGGCAATAAGCCCGAGTGGATGATCCTGGACGTGATCCCGGTGATTCCGCCGGAACTGCGCCCGCTGGTTCCGCTGGATGGCGGCCGATTCGCCACCAGCGACCTGAACGACCTGTATCGCCGAGTCATCAACCGCAACAACCGGCTCAAGAAGCTGATCGAGCTGCATGCGCCGGACGTCATCGTGCGCAATGAAAAGCGCATGCTGCAGGAAGCCGTCGACGCGCTGTTCGATAACGGCCGCCGCGGCCGCGTGCTGCGCGGCGCCAACAACCGCCCGCTGAAATCGCTCTCCGATACGCTGAAAGGCAAGCAGGGCCGCTTCCGCCAGAACCTGCTCGGCAAGCGCGTGGATTATTCCGGCCGTTCGGTGATCGTGGTCGGTCCCGATCTGCGCCTCAACCAGTGCGGTCTTCCGAAGAAGATGGCGCTGGAGCTGTTCAAGCCGTTCATCTACCATCGCCTGGAGCAGCGCGGCCACTGCACCACCATCAAGCAGGCCAAGGAACTCGTGGAGCAGCAGGACCCGGTGGTGTGGGACATCCTCGAAGAGGTGATCAAGGACCATCCCATTCTGCTCAACCGCGCTCCCACGCTGCACCGCCTTGGCATTCAGGCTTTCGAACCGGTGCTGGTGGAAGGCAAAGCCATCAAGATTCACCCGCTGGTCTGCACGGCGTTCAACGCCGACTTCGACGGCGACCAAATGGCCGTGCACATTCCGCTTTCCCCCGAAGCGCAGATCGAAGCTTCGACCCTGATGCTCTCGGCGAACAACATTCTGTCGCCGGCGCACGGCGGCCCCATCGCTATCCCCACGCAGGACATGGTGCTGGGCTGCTACTACCTGACCAAGGCGCGTCCCGGCGCCCGCGGGGAAGGACGCACCTTCGCATCGACGGACGACGTGTTGATCGCGCTGGAGATGGGCGAGGTCGAAACCCTGACGCCCATCAAGCTGCGCTACACCGGCCGCGTGATCGACCTGGTGCACGCGTTCGACAACCAGAACGTGCTGCACACCGAGCCTATCGAGTTCATCAAGCAGTACATGGAGACCACGGTGGGCCGCGTGATCCTCAACGACGCGCTGCCGCAGGATATGCCGTTCGTCAACGGCCTCCTGAAGAAGAAGGGCCTCGGCCAGCTCGTGCAATACTGCTACCTCAAGTTCGGGCTGCAGACGACCGTCCAGATGCTGGATGAGATCAAGGCGCTCGGCTTCCTGTATGCGACCCGCGCCGGCATCTCCATCGGGATCGACGACATGGTGGTGCCGGGCGAGAAGGCCGGCCTGGTGCACGAAGCCGAGCGCGAAGTGGTGAACGTCGAAAATCAGTATCAGGACGGCGCCATCACCCACGGCGAACGCTACAACAAGATCATCGAAATCTGGAGCAAGGTCACCGAGCGCGTTTCCGACGAAATGTTCCAGGCCATGGAAGAGGACGACCGCACCGGCCGCTATCTCAATCCGATTTACATCATGGCCGATTCGGGCGCGCGCGGTTCCAAGCAGCAGATCCGCCAGCTTTCCGGTATGCGCGGTCTGATGGCCAAGCCCTCGGGCGAGATCATCGAGACCCCCATCACCGCTAACTTCCGCGAAGGCCTCAACGTGCTGCAGTACTTCATCTCCACGCACGGCGCCCGCAAGGGTCTGGCCGATACGGCGTTGAAGACGGCCGATTCGGGCTACCTGACGCGCCGCCTGGTGGACGTGGCGCAGGACGTGATCGTCACCGAAAACGACTGCGGCACCACCGAAGGCATCTACGTCGAGCCGATCATCGAATCCGGCGAAATCATCGAGCCTCTGCGCGACCGCATTGTGGGCCGCGTGGCGCTGGAAGATCAAAAGGATTACGAAGGCAACGTGATCGTCGGGGTCAACCAGGAGATCACCGAAGACCTGGCCGCGGCGATTCAGGCAGCCGGTATCGAGCGCGTCAAGATCCGCTCGGTGCTGACCTGCGAGTCCAAGCGCGGCGTTTGCGTCGCCTGCTACGGCCGCAACCTGGCGACCGGACGGCTGGTGGAGCGCGGCGAAGCGGTCGGTGTGATCGCGGCGCAGTCCATCGGCGAACCCGGCACGCAGCTCACCATGCGTACGTTCCACATCGGCGGAACCGCGACGCGCGTCAGCGAGCAGTCCACGCAGGACGCCAAGAGCGACGGTTTCGCGCGCTACATCGGCATCCAGACGGTGCGCTCCAAGCAGGGCGAACTGATCGCCATGAACCGCAACGGCATCATGGCGGTGGTGGACGATAAAGGCCGCGAAAAAGAACGCTACCCGGTGGTTTACGGCGCGCGCGTTCTTGTGGAAGACGGCGCTCCCGTGAAGAGCAACCAGATCCTGCTCGAATGGGATCCGTACACCTTCTCGATCCTGACCGAAGTCTCGGGTGTGGTGCACTTCCGCGACCTGGTCGATGGCCTCACGTTGCAGGAGCAGGTCGATGAAGTCACCGGCATGAGCCAACTCGTGGTGATGGATTCGCCCGATGAGAAGCGGCAGCCGACCATCGTGGTGCGTCCCGAAGGAGCGCAGGGTTCGCGCTCCGAAGCCAAGAAGTACCTCATGCCGACGCACGCGCACCTGATGGTGCATGACGGCGAGGAAGTTCACTCGGGCGATGTGCTCGCCAAGATCCCTCGCGAAACCACCAAGACCAAGGACATCACCGGCGGTCTGCCGCGCGTGGTGGAGCTGTTCGAAGCGCGCAAGCCGCGCGAGACGGCCATCATCGCGGAGATCAACGGCGTCGTGAAGTACGGCGAAGTCACCAAGGGCCAGCGGCGCATCTACGTGATGGGCGACGATGGCGAGCAGCGCGAATACTCGCTGCCGCGCGGCGTGCACATCAACGTGCAGGAGGGCGAGCGTGTAAAGGCGGGCGAACCGTTGATGGACGGCCCGCGCGATCCGCACGACATCCTGGCGGTGCTCGGCGAAAAGGAACTGCAGAAGTACCTGGTGAACGAAATCCAGGAAGTCTACCGTCTGCAGGGCGTGAATATCAACGACAAGCACCTGGAGACGATCTCGCGCCAGATGATGCGCTGGGTGAAGGTCGAAGATATCGGCGATACCGAATTCCTGCCGGAGGAGGTCGTGGACAAGTTCAAGTTCAGGGCCGAGAACCTGAAGACCAGCGAAGCGGGCGGGCGTCCGGCGCAGGGCAAGGCCATGCTGCTGGGCATCACGAAGGCTTCGCTCTCGACCGATTCGTTCATTTCGGCGGCGAGCTTCCAGGAGACCACGCGCGTGCTCACCGAAGCCGCCATCAACGGCAAGGTGGACTACCTGCGCGGCCTGAAGGAGAACGTCATCATGGGCCGCCTGGTTCCGGCCGGCACCGGCATGGAGTATTACCGCCAGGTGAAGATCGCAGGCGAGGACGTGGTGGAAGAGCCCGTGGCCGAGCCCGCTCTGGCCGGCATCGAAGGCTACGACGAAGAGACGCGGCTGCAGTACGCCGGCGGACTGCCGGAGGATACGGGCGAGGAGTCGCTGGCCGAGTAAGTTAGTTACTAAGTGGGGTAAGTCAGGAGCCGCCGGTGAGCATAAGTGGGCTTGCCGGCGGCTTTTCTCTTATGGCGCCGGCTTGTAAAGCCGCACGATCCTCCTGCCAGCCGGCAGTTCCCGTAGTCTGCCGTCTCGCCCGAGCAGCCATAGATGCGCGGTGCGGCAGTTTTCGGCTGTGTTGGGTTGCAGCACAACGGTGTGGTCCGTGCTGGTGCCTGCTATGGCGAAGGACGTTCCGCATTTTACGGCCTCGAGGTTTGTGAGGCCGTCGTGGATCTGTACGATTTCGGAATGCCGGGTGGAAATGTCGTAATCGAAAGCCACTACGGACGAGTACCGGCCCGTTTCGGAAATAATACCGAAAAGATGTTTGCCGTCGACCGAGAAGCCGTCCGGGTGACCGGTCACTCTTCGCCCCCACTCCCCGTCACTCTGGTAGAAAGAAGTTGCCGGCGCGCCTCTGGGCGGCAGAAGCAGAATCGTAAACCGGGCCTCGCAGCCATGAGAGTTCTTTGCGTGATCGTCCTCGGTATGAATATGGAGTATCGCGCTGGTTCTGTCCGGCCCAGATACAGATTTCGTTTCTGTGTCGGCATTGTTGGAACACTGGATCCCCTGTCCGCAAGCCCAGGAGAGCGCCAGCAGCAGCAGGGCAGCGCTCCGCATGCTTCCGAGCGTAGCAGTCCCGGGGGGAAGTCTGCCTTGACCCCCGTAAGTTAAAATTGAAGCGTACAAGCCTGTTGTACGGACCGGTGGACTGGTGAGCGTGCGCGAGTATCTGTCGACAAGCTATCGCCCGGATTGCGGCTACGTGGATGGAGTGGTATTGGAGCGGAATGTGGGCGAGTGGGATCACGCGAGACTGCAAGGCGTGCCGGACGTGACGGTGATTCTTGGGCCGGAGCCGGATGAGCAGATCCTCACTTCTGCGCCGTTCCTTTGCGTCGAAATCCTCTCCAAGGACGATCGCATGAGCGAAATGCAGGAGCGGGTCAACGACTGTCTGGCATTCGGCGTGCCCTACGTCTGGATCCTCGGTCCCAAAACCCGCAAAGCCTGGCGCTGCACGACCGCGGGCTTGACCGAAGTCCCCGAACTCCGCAGTGAAAGCCCCGAGATCGTAGTTCCCCTGAACGAGCTGTTCGCGTGAAGGCCGCGCCCGTCCGCCGCTTCCTTACTCCGCTGCTGCTCGCGCTTGCCGCGCTTCTCCTCATCGGCCTCTTCTCCACCGAACTTTCCGATCCCGATGCCTGGTGGCACCTGGCCACCGGGCGCTACATCGTGACGCACCATCGCCTGCCGGTTCCCGATCCCTTCGCGTACACCACGGCATCGGCGGCGCCGGCGTATCCCGCGGAAGCGCGCACGCGCTACTTCAACCTCACCCACGAATGGCTGGCGCAATGCATCTGGTATCTCATTGCTGCGGCCGGCGGGCTGGGCGCGGTGGTGCTCTGGAAAGCGCTGCTCCTGGCGCTGCTCTGCGCGCTCACCGGATGGGTGGCGGCGCGACGCACGGGATCGCTGTTCTGGGGGCTTGCGGCGGCGCTGGCCGCGGCTTCGCTGGCCACGGCCTTCGATCGTGACCGTCCCAGCATCCTCAGCTACGTGTTTACCGCGGGCTTCATCGCGCACTTCGAAAATCGCAAGCGTTTCTGGATGCTGCCGCTGCTCATGGTCGTCTGGGCCAACTGCCACGGCGGATTTTTCCTCGGCTGGATCGTCTGCGGCGCCTACACATTGGAAGCTCTGGTGCAGAAGACCAAGGACGCCCGCGCCATTCTGCTTTGGAGCATCGCGTCGGTGCTGGCGAGCGGCCTGAATCCCAATGGCTTCGGCGTCCTCGCGACGGTGCTCGATTACCGCCGCAGCCCGTTGCAGTCCAGCCTCATTGAATGGTCGCCCGCCAGCCTTTGGGGACCGCCATATGCCTTCGACCTGCTGCTCTACGGCTCGGCAGCGGTGCTGCTCCTGAACTGGAAGCGCGTGCGTATCGCCGATTGGGTCCTGTTCGCAGCGTTCGCCGCGGCATCGCTGGCGGCGTTCCGCAACGAAATGCTCATCGGGCTGCTGGCGCCGATCCTCATCGCAAGCTATTTCCCGGTGCGGCGCGCTCTGCCTCTCGCGGCGCGCTACGCATTTCTGGCCGTACTGTGCGCCGCCCTCGCTTACGGAAGCGCGCGCGGCGACTTCTTCCAGTTCCGCGCCGCCGAATGGCGCTATCCCGCCGGCGCTGCGGATTTCCTGCTGCAGCATGCCCCCGGCGCGCGGCTGTTCAACACTTACGAAGACGGCGGGTATCTCATCTGGCGCGGGGCGAGCGTGTTCATCGACGGCCGCGCTTTGAGCGAAACCGTGTTTCAGGACTACCGCCTCATTCTCGGCACGCCGCCCGGCGACGCACGCCGCGACGCCACCCTGGCGCGCTATGGCGTAGGCGCCATTCTCATCAACTCGTTCGAGTACAACTCCGGGGTGCTCTATCCGCTGGTGCCGGCGCTGGCGCAGCCGGACGAGGCGCAATGGAAGCTGGTCTACGAAGACTCCGCCGCCATGCTGTTCCTGCGCGAAGTCCCGCCGGGAGTGAACGTGCTGGACAAGAGCCGCATTGCCGCGCACCTGGAGGCCGAATGCCGTCTCCATATCGAGCGCGACCCCGGGTTCTCGCTGTGCGCGCGCACGCTCGGCGACCTGTTTTTGCGCTCCGGCGACCGCGCCGCGGCCCGGCGCATGCTGGGCCTGTATCTCGAGCACCCTTACGATGGCGACGACCCCGAGGCCCGGCGGGCGTATCTGCAACTGCAGTAACGCTGGCGCCATGCCCGGCCTGTCGGCCACGCTTTGGCGGTATGATGGCTTCTCATGTCCAGCCCCGGCCGCAAGGCGTATCTTCTGGTTTCGCTGTTTGCGTTCCTGCTGGTCATTCTGCCCTTTCTGTTCTGGTACCAAACCTGGTTCGGGCGCAGGCTGAGCGACGCGCAGCTCGATGAATACTTCGCCGACACGGCCCATCCCCGGCATGCCCAGCATGCCCTGGTGCAACTGGGCGAACGGCTTTCGCACGGTCAGAATGTGGAGCGCTGGTATCCGCAGGTGCTGCGCCAGGCGGCCAGCCCGAGCGTCGAATTGCGCCAGACGGCCGCCTGGATCATGGGCCAGCAGCGGACGTACGCGCCGTTTCACGATGCCCTGCTGCGCCTGGTGCGCGATCCGCAGCCCATGGTGCGGCGCAACGCTGCGCTGGCCCTGGCGGCGTTCGGCGACGCGGAGGCGCGCGGCGAGCTAGTCGCCATGCTGCGGCCCTACACCCTCGCGGCGCCCGTCTCGGGACCGGTCAAGTACCGGCTGAAGATCGATGAATACGTCAATCCCGGCACGCTGGTCGCGCACGTCGGCGAAACCGAGGTGCGTTCCCCGCTCCCCGGCGAGGTTCGCGACCTGGAAACTCGCGATGGCGCCAATATCGCCGCCGGCGCTCCGCTGGTGACTCTGGGCGCCGATAAAGACCACGTCTGGGAGGCACTGCGCGCGCTGTATCTGGTTGGCCAGACCGCCGACCTGGAGGACGTGCAGCGTTACACCCACCCCGTCCCCGGCGTGCCGGATGCCGTGCGGCAGCAGGCCGAGTTGACGGCTGAAGCCATCCGTTCGCGCCCCGCCGCGCCGTGACCTGGTCCGCAATGGCACTCGGCCTGCTTTATCACGGGCATGAGACTTCTTTCGGTCCTTTTCCTGGCTGCGGGAACTCTGGCATTCGGGCAGACCGCCGGCCAGGACATGAAAGGCGCGGGTCACGATATAAAAGGCGCCGCCAAGGAGACAGGGAAGGCCACCAGGAAGACGGCCCACACGGTCAAGAGCAAGACCAAGCACGCGGTGCATAAAGGCTCCTCGAAAGTCGCCAATAAGACTGAATCCACAAGAAAATAAAGGCTTGCGATTATGGCATTGGGACGGCGGAGTGCGGTAACATTAAACAGTACGGCGCCTGGCCCGCTGCGAGGTTATTTGAAGAAGCTGCTTCTCTTTTGTGCTCTAGGTGTGTTTGTTCAAGCCTCCACCACCCAATTGGCAACTATTGTTCTCAACCCGGCCGGCATCAGTGCCGGGCAGTTGCCGTCCGATTGGCAGATCAAAGTCAATCATGGCAGGCCAGAGGTCTCCGTCTGCGCCGATAGCCGGGGCGCCTGCCTGCACCTGAAGAGCGTCAGGGCTTCCTTCGCGCTGGAACGATCCGTGGACGTGGATCTCAGCCAGCAGCCGTTTCTGACCTGGCGCTGGAAGGTGTCGGAGCTGCCTCCCTACGGCGATTTCCGCCGCGCCTCGACCGATGACCAGGCCGCCCAGGTGCTGGTGGCGTTTGCCGACCGGCGGGTACTCACTTACATCTGGGACAGCAACGCTCCCAAGGGCACCGTGGAGGCCGCCAGCAACATCCCGCTGGTGCACATTACCGCCTTCGTTTGCGAGTCCGGAACGGCCGACCGCAACCGCTGGCTTCTGGAGAACCGTAATGTCGCGGCGGACTACGCCCGGGCCTATGGGAAACCGGCGCCGCATGTAAAGGGTCTGCGCCTGCAGATCAACTCCCAGCACACCGGTGCCACTGCGGAGAGCTATTTCGGGGAAGTGGCGTTTCGCAGTTCGCCGCCGGAATGATCCTGGTCACTGGGGCCACCGGCTTCATAGGCCATCATCTGGCGGACCGCCTGCAAGCGTCAGGCACGCCCGTGCGCTGCCTGGTACGCGGCACCGCCAAGCCCAGGAAAGTGCCCGGGGAAGCCGTTTCCGGCGATCTCGTGACCGGGGAAGGGCTGCAGGATGCGCTGGCGGGGGTCGATACCGTAATCCACGTGGCGGGCGTTACCAAGGCCCTGCGGCGGCAGGATTACGAAGCCGGCAACGTTACGGCAGCGGCCAACCTGGCACGTGCGGCGGCCGGAAAAGTGTCCCGTTTTGTGCAGGTCAGTTCGCTGGCGGCCATCGGACCGAGCCTGGACGGCGCTCCGGTGGACGAAGATGCCGCACCGCACCCGGTTTCGCACTATGGAAAGTCGAAGCTGGCGGGGGAAAAGGCGGTCCTCGAGCAGATTCCCGATGCTGTGATTGTCCGTCCGCCCGTAGTCTACGGACCGCGCGATACCGGCGTCTTCACGCTGCTGAAGGCTATTTCCCAGGGCCTGGTGCTGGAGATTTCGGGCGGCCCACGGTGGTTCAGCGCAATCTACGTGGCTGACCTTGTCGACGGCCTCCTGGCCGCCGCCAGAAGTCCGCAGGCGCCGGGCAGGGCTTATTTCCTGGCCTACCCCCAAGCTTCGTCCTGGAGCGATCTGGCCGACGCAGCGGCGCGCATTATGGGGAAGCACCCGCGCGTCGTCCGGGTTCCTCCCGCCGCGGCATGGGCGGCGGGGCTCTGTGCCGAGATTTGGGCGCGCGCCAGCCGCCGCCCCGGCATCGTCTCCCGGGAAAAAGTGGCGGAGGCGCGCTGCCGCTACTGGACTTGCGACACGCGCCGCGCTGCCGAGGAACTTGCTTTTACCGCCTCTACATCGCTGGAAGCCGGGCTGGCCCTGACGCTTCCGTGGTATAAGGATGCTGGTTGGCTCAAATATTGAAACCCCGGCCCCTGCCGGTCTCCACTCAGTTCTGGCCGGTCGACAAGGTCATTCTGGTTTATTTCACCGTCAGCGGCCTGATGGTCGCGGGATGGTGGAGCCGCATTCCGGATGCAGGAATCCTGTTTGCGTGGCACGTGGCGGCGATTGCGCTGCTGCTGATCGAAGTCAAACGGCCCAACCCCACCACTTGGTTTTTCCGGAACTGGTATCCGCTGCCCTACGTTGCTTCCTGTTATAGGGAAATGGCGCTGCTCATTCCGCCCATACGGCACGCGGATTCCGATCGCTGGCTGGCGGATCTGGATTTTCGGATCTGGCACGCCAACCCGACCATCTGGCTGGAGCATATTTATTCTCCCTGGCTAACCGAATATTTGCAGATCGTTTATACCCTGTTCATCCCAGCGGTACTTTTTGTGGCGTTCCTGTTGTGGTGGCGAAGAGATTACAGAACTTTTCAATATTACGCTTTTTTAATCGCGTTGGGCTTTCTGACATCGTATGTCGGGTATATTCTGGTGCCCGCGCGCGGTCCGCGGTTCCTCCTAAGACATTTAGAACACATACCGTTACAGGGCAAGTGGCTATTTTGGTCGATGCAGCATGCGCTGGACCGCCTGGAATCGGCCGCTTACGATTGCTTTCCGAGCGGTCACACCGAGCTCACCATCCTGGCGTGGTGGGGCAGCGGGAAGCTTTCCAAACGGTTGTTCCGGGTCTATTTTGCCTACACTCCGAGCATCATTTTTGCTACAGTTTATCTTCGATACCACTATACGGTTGACGTGATGGCGGGGGCCGTCCTGGCACTGATTTTGATCGTGGCATCCCCGTGGCTATACGACAAACTTCGGGAAAGGGTGTAGCGATTTGGCCGGACTGAATGTCATTGCTGTTGACAACAAGAGTGCGTTGAACGACTTCGTCGAATGCCAGTTCACGCTCTATCGCGGTGATCCACATTTCGTACCAAACCTTCGCATCGCCATCAAGGAACTGCTCGACAAGACCAAGCACCCGTTTTACAAAGATGCCGAAATGCAGCTCTTCGTGGCGCGGCGCAATGGCAATGTGGTGGGCCGGGTCGCCGGGATCCTGAACCACGCGCACAACCGATTCCACAACGAAAAGGCCGGTTTCTTCGGATTCTTCGAAAGCATTGACGATGCCGAAGTGGCCAACGCGCTTTTGTACCAGGCGCACAACTGGGTCCGCGAGAAGGGCGCCGAATTCATGCGCGGCCCGGTAAATCCCTCGACCAATTACGAATGCGGACTGCTGGTCGAAGGCTTCGATTCGGACCCCATGGTCATGATGACCTACAACCCGCCTTACTACCAGAGCTTGATCGAGAAGGCGGGCCTGCATAAGGCCAAGGACATGTACGCTTACGTGAGCCACGCGCAGCGCATCGAGATGGACAAGATCGATCGCGTGGCCAGGAAGGCGTTGAAGAGCACCGGGGTGACGGTGAGGCCGATCGACATGAAGGATTTCGCCAACGAGGTGGCCAAGGTCTGGGAGGTTTACGGCGCCGCCACCGGGGCGTGGGCCAGGAACTGGGGCTTCGTTCCCATGTCGCGCGACGAGTTCGCCGCCATGGGCAAGGAAATGAAGATGATCGTGAAGCCGGAGCTGGTTCTGATCGGCGAAAAGAACGGCAAAACGGTTGGCTTCGCGCTGGCGCTGCCCGATGTCAATCAGGCGCTGAAGCCGGCGAATGGGAGCCTGTTCCCCACAGGGCTGCTCAAAATCCTGTACCATCAACGTTTGATCAAACGTGTACGGGTTCTCGCGCTGGGCGTGATCGAAGAGTACCGCGCTACCGGCCTGGCCGCCGGTTTTTATGCCACGCTCGTGCAGAATGCGCGGAAGTTGGGATTTGGCGATTGCGAAATGTCCTGGATTTTAGAAGATAACGTGCTCATGAACCGCTCCCTGGAGGTGATGGGGGCAAAGCGGTATAAAACGTACCGACTCTACGATTGGAACTGAGGACAATGCGGCTATCGACTAGCGACATCACCGGCAAAAAAAAGGCCAGCGGATCAAACGACATTTTTGAAAAATGCCGGAATTTCACTCGTCCGGGTGATCTGCAATCCGCTGGGCTGTACATGTACTTCGAGGTGTTTGGAGACCGCGAAGGATGCGGGCCGGGCGAAGTCCGCATGGGGAACCGGAAAGTGCTGATGTTCGGGTCGAATGACTATCTCGATCTGATCACGCATCCCAAGGTCAAGGAGGCGGCCGCACAGGCTATCAGGAAGTATGGCAGCGGGTGCAGCGGCTCGCGCCTGCTGAACGGGACTCTCGATCTGCACGTCCGGCTGGAGCACGAACTGGCCGCCTTCGTTCACAAAGAAGCCGCTATCATTTTCGGCACCGGTTTCCAGGCCAATTACGCCACCCTATCGGCCCTGACCGAAAAGGGCGACGTCATGATCTGCGATCATAATCTGCACGCCAGCCTGGTGGAGGGCGCCCTGCGGTCTCCGGCGCGCACGATGCGCTTCCGGCATAACGATCTCGACCACTTTGAACGCTGCCTGGAAAACTGCCCGCCCGACGAGAAGATCTTCATTGTTTCCGAAGGCGTGTTCAGCATGGAAGGCGATATCGCCGACCTGCGCGGCATCACCAAGCTGGCCAAGCCCTACGGCGCGCGCGTCTACGTCGACGAAGCCCACGGCATCGGCGTGCTGGGGGCTACCGGAGCCGGCGCCGCCGAACACCTGGGAGTGCTGGACGATGTCGATATCGTGATGGGAACGTTCAGCAAGAGCCTGGCGAGCGTAGGCGGGTTCATCGCCGCCGAGCGCGCCGTGGTGGATTACCTGAAGCATACCGCGCGCCCGTTTGTATTCTCCGCCAGCCTGCCGGCCGCCAGCGTGGCGGCGGTGGCCGCGGCTCTGCTGATCATGAAGAAAGAGCCGGAGCGCCGCCAGCACCTGCTGCATATCGCGCGGCTTCTGCGCGAGGAATTGCGCGCGCGCGGGTTCTCCGTTCTGCCCGGTGAAACCGCCATTGTCCCGGTCGTGATTCAGGACGAGCTGGACCTGTGCCGTTTGTGCAAAACGCTGCTCGAGGAAGGCATCTACATCAACCCCGTGCTGCGCCCCGCCGCGGCGCAGAACCTGCTGCGCATCTCCTGCACGGCGGCGCACACCGAAAAGCACGTCGAACGGCTGGTGCGCACGCTGGAGCGGGTTTCCTCAGAGCTGGGGATCGAACGAAGCGCCATGTGAAGCAGACCGGGCGGGCTGATTACACCTGGTAGACGGTGGCGCCGCCCACGACCGTGCGCACAATCTCAATATCTTTGATCTTCTCCGGCGAGACGGTGAACGGATCCTCGGCGAGCACCACGAAATCGGCCAGCTTGCCCGCCGCGATGGAACCTTTGATCGCCTCTTCGTGGGAATTGTACGCGCCGTTGAGGGTGTTGACGCGCAGCGCTTCCGCAACCGAAATGCGCTGGTTGGCGCCCCAGGTATGGCCGTCCCAGCCGGTGCGCGTCGCCATACCCTGAATGGCCATGCGCGGATCGAACGGGCCGGGGCTGAAATCGGAACCGGCGGCCGCAGGGATTCCGGCATCGAGAAACGTGCGATAAGCCATCGAGCGCTTCATGAGCTCTTCGCCGTAGAAGTGGAATTTGTCGGAGTTGTAATAAGCGTAAGTAGTGAACGGCGCGGGGACTGCGCCGGCCGCTTTGATGCGCCGCACCAGGTCGTCGTTAATGAGCGTGCAGTGCGTGATTTTGGGGCGCGCATCGGCGCGCGGGAAGAGGCGCTGCGCGCGCTCGACCGCCGTCATCACCATGTCGATGGCGACATCGCCGTTGGCGTGGCAGTTGACCTGAATGCCCGCGCGATGCACGCGCTCGATCCATTGGTTGAGGGCATCCTGCGTCTCGGTGAGGTTGCCTTTGTATGGCGGATTGCTGCCGGGGTAGGGAACACTCAGGGCCATGGTGCGCTCGGAGAAGGAGCCGTCGACGACGTGCTCGCTGGTGGCGCCGAGCCGGATCCACTCGTCGCCGAAACCGCTCCGGATGCCGCCCGAGATCATGGATTCGAGCACACGGCCGCTGGATTCGTAGCTGACGCGATGCAGCAGCTGGCCGCGCGCCCGCACGTCCTGCAGGGCCGCCAGGTCGCCGCCTTCGTGGTGCACGCTGGTCACGCCGTAGCGCACGAACTGTTTGGAAATGTAAGCCAGGCCATCGCGGTCGCGCTGCATGCGCTGCTGCTCGGTGAACGTCTGGCGCGTGCCGATGCGGTTGAGCGCGTAGGTGGCGCGGTCTGTAACGCGGCCATTGAGATCGCCATCGGCATCGCGATCGTAGGTCCCGCCGGGCGGGTTGGGCGTGTTGCGGGTGACGCCCGCCATGGCGAACGCCTTGCTGTTGTAGAACGACGTATGTCCGCCGCGATGATGGACCGCGACCGGGTGGTCCTGCGACACCTGGTCGAGATCGTGCACGTTGAGCTGGCGGTTGTCTTTCACCTTGGTGTCATCGAAGAAGTAGCCTTCGACCCAGTTGCCGGGCGGCGTCTCGCGGGCGCGGGCGCGCAGTTTGTCGACGATGCCGGCGATGGTGACGAACTCGACCACGTACGGATTGCCCACCAGCACTTCGTAGAGCAGGACATTGCCGGGCGCGTGGTTGTGGCAATCGATGAAGCCGGGCACGATGGTCATCTGGCGCGCGTCGATGCTGCGGGTCGCCTTGCCGGCCAGCGCGCGGATTTCGTCGCTGCCGCCCACGGCGAGGAAGCGGCCGCCCTGCACGGCGAAGGCTTCGGCCCGCGGGGGAGAATCCACGGTGTAGACCCTGGCGTTGAACACGACGAGATCGGGATCGCGGCCCGCGGCTCGCAGCCAGGGCGCGGCGGCAAGGCCCGCGATGCCGGCTCCGGCCAGGCCGAGGAATTCCCGGCGGCTGCGGCGGAGATGGGTCATCGCTCGATTCTATCAGGAGCGATGTGCAGCGAAAGCGGCGCTGGCGCCGTGGCGATACCGTCGTCGGCCGGGTGTGACGCTTCGAGCAGCAGGCGCTTGCGAAAGCGGAGATGGCGCAGGCGCGTCAGCTCCACCAGCGGTCGCCAGACGGTATGCACCAGGTGGTGGCGAATCAGAAATCGCCACAGCCGGTTGGAGCGCTTGTAGAGATAGGACATCGCCAGGTAGGGGGCGACGGCACGCCAATCCGCGGGCCTGCGGCGCCAGATGGAAGCGTGGGAAAACAGGCGCCGGTAGATCCAGGCATAGCCATCTTCGAGCTCTTCGGGCGACATGTGCGCGGGGCGGAAAACGGCGTGCGCTGTATCGTACAGAGACCAGTCGCGATGGAGGAGGCGGCCTTCCGCCTCCATCTGGCGAAAGAGCGGCGTGGCCGGGTAAGGCGTGAGGATGTGGAAGGTGGCGCATTCGAGGCGGTTCTCTTCGATCCACGCGGCGGTGCGGCGGAATACGTCTTTGCGGTCGTGGTCGAAGCCCAGCACGAAAGAGCCGTTGACCTGAATGCCGTGTTGGTGGAGCATGCGGACGCGGCGGGCGTAATCGGCGGCCTTGGGTGTCTTCTTGCCCGCGCCGGCGAGGTTTTCGTCCGTGAGCGACTCGAAGCCGATGAATACGCCCGTGCATCCGGCGAGGGCCATGGCGCGGATCAAAGCCGGATCGTCGGTAACATCGATGGTGACGGCGGCACTCCAGATTTTGCGGAGGGGCTGGAGCGCGCCGCACAACGCGCGCAGATAGGTCCGGTTGGAACCGAGGTTGTTATCGACGAAGACGGCGTAGGGCTGGCCGTCGGCGGCGAACTCGGCGGCCACCTGCGAGGGGTCGCGCATGCGATACGGCATGCGGAGGCCCTCGGTCGCCAGGTAACAGAAGCCGCATCGGTTGTGGCACCCGCGGGTGGCGATGAGGCTGGTGGTGGTGAGAAAGCTCCTGCGCGGGAGCAGCGAGCGGCGCGGCGGCGGGTCGCTGCGGTAGTCGCTCTCGTAGGTTGCGGAATAGGTGGGCGCGAGACTACCGGCTTCGACGTCCGCCAGAATCCGCGGCCAGAGTTGCACGCCGTCGCCAAGCGCGAGCGCGTCGGCATGGGGCACGCATTCGGCGGGGCAGGAGAGGACGTGCAGGCCGCCGAGCACGACTTTGCTGCCGCGCGAGCGATACCACTGCGCGAGTTCGAAGGCGCGCCTGGCGAAGGTGAGATGCACGGTGATTCCGACGACTTCCGGCAGCGGAGCGAACGGCGGACGGCCATCCAGCAGGTTTTCATCCCAATACCGCACCTCCCAATGCGCGGGAGTAGCGGCGGCGAAGCTAGTCAACGCGAGGGTCGGGGTGAGCACGTGTTTGCCGAAACTGGCATGCGGATCTTTGGGGTAGAACGGATTGATCAGAAGGGCATACCGCGGCCGGGGGGGACCGGGCGGGATGGCGGGATCGAGCCTCGGAGGCACGGTCATGTCCGCGGGGCGCCAGAGTCGGGGTGGCTGGCTCATGAGAGTACTTTATATTAAAAAGTAATCTGAATCAAGGGAAAGCAGATGCGATCGCCGGCGCCCGCCTCTCGCGGCGATTTCCAGCACCGGCGTTGCATGCCATCCTGCGTGTGCGTCCGCGGCTGCCGGCCTGGGGGCAGCCATGGCCATGTTGCATAGGACAGTTCTGTGTTGGAACCCCCAGTTGCGCCGGGCACCCGGATCTTTGTATCCTGGTAGTTCCCCTGTAACCTGAGTCTCGCTTTCGGTGGGACCATTGCGGGTGTGGTGGGCCGGACGGGTGGCCGAGCGGCTAATGGCAACAGACTGTAAATCTGTCGCTCCTTGCGAGCTACGGAGGTTCGAATCCTCCCCCGTCCACCAGCAGTTTTTAGTACGCTGTTTGCAGGGCCGTTGTAGCTCAGTTGGTAGAGCGCGTCCTTGGTAAGGACGAGGTCACCAGTTCAATCCTGGTCAACGGCTCCAGGTTTTTAGAGTCGAACGCCGGCGCTCCTTTGGGCCGCCGGGTCTCCTGTAACGAATCCCGTACAGAGAAGGCGTGAAGCATGGCAAAGGAAAAATTTGACCGCAGCAAACCGCACGTGAATATCGGGACGATCGGCCACATCGATCACGGCAAGACCACCCTCACGGCGGCCATCACCAAAGTGCTTGCCAAGCACAATCCCAAGG
>Ga0335085_10005518_pt1 | contig 20233 bp, 25 predicted proteins | sample Lox_Sample_45_FD_206712 | JGI IMG/M metagenome (GOLD analysis project Ga0335085, IMG submission 206712) | Soil microbial communities from Loxahatchee National Wildlife Refuge, Florida, United States - Lox_Sample_4.5 | ecosystem: Environmental > Terrestrial > Soil > Wetlands | place: USA...
GTCTGCAGCAGGTGATAGCCGTCTCCGCGGCGGCCGAGCACGTGCAGGAAGAGATTCAGCTTGCCCGGCGCGGGGTACCAGTTCATTTCCATTCGGAGATCGCCAGCCGCAGCTCCAGTCCCGGGTAGCTCAGCCGCAGTTTCGCGGGCCGGTCCGCTTCGTACGCCAGGTATTCCACGTGCCAGCCGAACTGCTCGAGCGAGCGCAGCCGCCCGTCGCTCGCGCGCTCGGCCTGCGCCGGCGCGCCGGGCGCGGGGCGTGCGCGCACCCAGTCGGCGAGCCCCTTCAGCGGAAGGCGGAACCCGAGCACCTGCTCGGTCAAGGCTTCCGGGTCCGCGGCGGAGTAACGCCGCTCGTCGGAGGTGACCAGCGTGGTCCGCGTGGCCTGCCGCGTAACCCGGGCGAGCCCCTGCCCGAACGGGGAGCTGATCAGCATCTCGTCGCGCTCGGGCTCGTGGCGCCACGCGATCTGCCCCGAGGCGGCATCGCCGTTGTAATGCGCGGCGAAGCGGGCCGTGACCTCGAACTCCACGGCCTCGCCCGGAGCGCGCGGCGTGAGCTCCGCGCAAGCGACGACGGCGAGGGCCGCGCCGACGGCCAGGGCGCGCAGGAAGGTCTTCACTCGGATGGCGCCGCGGGGCGCCCTACCGGCGCAGCCGCTTCACGGTCTTCTGCAGGGTCTCGTTGTCGGGGCTCGACTTCAGCGACTCGTTCCAGATGCGCTCGGCCTCGCCGCGGTCGCCCATCTTCCAGAGCACCTCGCCCAGGTGCGCCCCGATTTCGGCGTCCTGCCGCCCGTCGTAGGCGCGCCGCAGCCACTGCTCGGCGCCCTTCAGGTCGCCCTGGCGATACAGCACCCAGCCCATGCTGTCGATGATGTAGGCGTCGTCCGGCGAAAGCTCGAGCGCATGCTGGATCAGCTTGCGCGCCTCGGGCAGGCGCGTATTGCGGTCGGCGAACGAGTAGCCGAGCGCGTTGTAGGCGTGCGCGTAGTCGGGCTTGACGCGGATCAGCGTGCGCAGGTTCTTCTCGAGCACGTCGTAGCGCTCGAGCTTCTCGGCCGTGATCGCGTGGTCGTACAGCAGCTCGGGCTGGTCCGGCTGCGCGTCGAGCGCCTTGCCCAGCAGGTCGTAGGCATCGCGGTGGTGGTTCGCGTCGCGCAGCATCTGCGCCTCGGCGATCAGCACCTGCACGCGCTGCTCGCCGGTCGCGTGCAGGCCGTTCAGGTAGGCGCGCGCCTCGTCGAGCTTGCCCTGCTTGGCCATGACCCCGGCGATGCGCAGCTGCGCGCCGAGCACCTGGTCGCCGCGCTTGACGCTCGAGTACCAGCGCTTGGCCTCGTCCCAGTGCTTTTGCTCCTCGGCCGCCTGGCCCAGCATGTAGCGCACGCTGTCGGCGTCGCGGTAGCCCTTCTGCAGCAGCTGCTTGAAGCTCGACTCCGCCGTGCGGTAGTCCTTCATCTGCAGCGCGAGCAGCCCGACCGAGTAGACGACCTCGTTGTTGTCGGGATAGGCCGCGAGCAGCTTCTCGAACTGCACGCGCGCCTCCGGGTAGCGGCGGTCCGCGGCCAGCAGCCGCGCATAGGCAAGGCGCGCATCGCGCGCCTGCGGGTACTTCTCGAGGAAGGCCGCGAGCGACTGCTCGGCCTTCGCGTGGTCGCGCCGCTGCAGGATCTGCGCCTCGTAGATCGCGGCGAGCTCCCAGCCCGGCTGCAGCTGCGCGGCGGTGCGCACCTCCTCGAGCGCCGCCGCCTCGTCGCCGGCGTCGAGCGCCGCCTGCGCCACCGCAAGGTGCGCCTGCGGCAGCACGGGATGGCGCGCCGCGAGCGAGCGCACCACCCGCAGGTTCGCCTCCTTGTCCGGGTTGCCCGCCAGCACGCGGCCGAGCTGCAGGAAGCCGCCCGCCGCGGCCTTGCCGTCGCGCGCGAGCAGCTCGGCGAGGAAGGGCTCGGCCTCCTCGACCTTGTGCATGCCGATCAGCAGCCCCGTCAGCGACTGCAGCGCCTCCACCGAGCCGGGGTCGGTCTCGTGCCACACGCGCGCCGCGTCGAGCGCGTACTGGGGCGTATGCGCGAAGTTCGCGATCTCGACCGCCCGCTGCGCGATGCGCGGATCGCGAGTGCTCTGGGCGAGGTCGGCGTACGTCTGTGCCGCGAGCGCGGGATTGCCGCGCTGCAGCGCGATCTCCGCGAGCAGCACCTCGTAGAGCACCTGCTCGGTGAGTTCCTGCTTGGGCAGGGCCGCCTCGGGCGGCGGCGGCGATTCCGGCGCCTCGGCAGCCTCGCCGGCCTGATCGGGTTCGTCCGGCGCGGGCTGCGCCGGACCGGTCGGCTGCGCCACCGCCACGCAGGCCGCGAGAGGCAGCGCGGCGAGCAGCGCGAGCATTCGATTCACTGCGGACATGTCGAGGCGAGTGTAGGTATATTTGGTGCCCCGCACAAGCAACAAAGTTCCGTGCCCGAGCTGCCTGAAGTCGAAGTAACGCGACGCGGTCTCGCGCGCCGGCTCGCGGGCAGGCGCATCTCGGCCGTCGAGGTGCGCGAGCCCCGCCTGCGCTGGCGCGTGCCCGAGGACGTGCTCGCGCTCGCCGGCCGGACCGTGCGCGCGGTGCGCCGGCGCGGCAAGTACCTGCTGCTGGACTGCGGCGACGGCGCGATCCTCGTCCACCTCGGCATGAGCGGCAGCCTGCGCGTGCTGCCCGCGGGCACGGCGCCCGGCCCGCACGACCACGTCGACCTCGTGCTCGGCGACCGGGTGCTGCGGCTGCGCGACCCGCGCCGCTTCGGTGCGGTGCTGTGGGCGCCCGCGAGCGGCGGCCCGCACCGGCTGCTCGCGCACCTGGGCGTCGAGCCGCTGTCGCGCGCGCTCGACGGCGCGCGCCTGCACGCGCTGACGCGAGGCCTGCGCGCGCCGATCAAGAACGTGATCATGGACGCGCGGCGCGTGGTCGGCGTCGGCAACATCTACGCGAGCGAGGCGCTGCACCGCGCGCGCATCGACCCGCGCACGCCCGCCGGCCGGCTCTCGCGCGAGCGCTGCGAGCGGCTCGCGCGCGCGATCAAGCTCACGCTGCGCGCCGCGATCCGCGCGGGCGGCGCGTCGCTGCGCGACTTCGTGGGCTCGGACGGCGTGTACGGCTGCTTCCAGACGCGCGCGCGCGTCTACGACCGGGCCGGGCTGCCGTGCCGGCGCTGCGGCGGCGCCGTGCGGCGCATCGTGCAGGGACAGCGCTCGACGTTCTTCTGCCCGGCCTGCCAGCGCTAGGGCGCCGGGGCGCTATTTCTTGCCGAGCGACTTCACCTTCGCGGCGAGGCGCTTGCCCACCGACGGGTGGACGAACTTCGAGACGTCGCCGCCCAGCACCGCGATCTCGCGCACCAGCGTCGCCGAGATGAACATGTGCTGCTCGGACGGCGTGAGGAACAGCGTCTCGAAGTCCGGGTAGAGGCTGCGGTTCATGCCCGCGAGCTGGAACTCGTACTCGAAGTCGGACACCGCGCGCAGCCCGCGGATCACGACGTGCGCCTCGTGCTTGCGCACGAAGTCCGCGAGCAACCCGGTGAAGCTGGTGATGCGCACGTTCTTCAGGTCGCCGAGCACCTCCTCGGCCATCTCCGTGCGCTCCGCGAGCGTGAAGAACGTGCTCTTCCCTCGGCTCATCGCGACGCCGATGATCAGCGGATCGAACAGGCGCGCGGCGCGCCGGACCAGGTCCTCGTGGCCGCGCGTGAGCGGGTCGAAGGTGCCGGGATACACCGCACGGATCATGCTGGCTCCCATCTGAGCAGTTGCACGCTGACCTGGCCGGCGCGGCCGCGCTTCAGCTCGCGCCAGGGCGCGCCGACCTCCGCCGGCTGCGCCGCCTCGAGGTACACCCGCGCCCCCGGCGCGAGCCGCGGCGCCACCCGCCCGAGCAGCGCCGCGCCGGCATTCTGCCTGAACGGGGGGTCGAGGAAAACCACGTCGAAGCGCTCGCCGCCGCGCGCGAGCCAAGCCTCGGCGTCGCCCGCGACGATCTCGACCGCGCTCGCGCCGAGCTGTGCGCGCGCCTCGCGCAGCGCCGCGAGCGCCGCGCGGTCGGACTCGACCATGACCACGCGCGCCGCGCCGCGCGAGGCGGCCTCGAAGCCGAGCGCACCGCTGCCGGCGAACAGGTCGAGGCACGCCGCGCCGTCCAGGCGCTGGCCGAGCCAGTCGAACAGCCTCACCCGCACGCGGTCGGGCGTGGGCCGCAGATCGGCGCGCGCGGCGACGCGCAGCCGCCGCCCGCGGTACTCGCCGCCGATGATGCGCACGCGGCCCGGCGGGGAGCGCTTGATAGAATTCACCGCGTCATGGTAGCAGCGACCCCGTGGGCGACGCGCCTGAGGAGCGGCCTGGCGCGCACCCGCGCCGCGCTCGGCGGAGGACTCGGCGCGCTGTTCGGGCGCGCGGCGGTCGACGAGTCGCTGTACGAGGCGCTCGAGGACGCGCTGCTCGGCGCCGATTGCGGCGTCGAGGCGACTCGCACGCTGCTCGCGCGGCTGCGCGAGCGAGCGCGCCGCGAGCGCATCATCGACCCGCAGGCGCTGAAGCTCGCGCTGCGCGAGGAACTGCGCGCTCTGCTCGCGCCGCTGGAGAAGCGCCTGGACCTCGCGCGCGCCGCGCCGATCGTGATCATGGTCGCGGGCGTGAACGGCGCGGGCAAGACGACCTCGATCGGCAAGCTGGCGAAGTGGCTGCAGGGCGAGGGCCGGACCGTGATGCTCGCCGCGGGCGACACCTTCCGCGCCGCGGCGCGCGAGCAGCTCGCGGCCTGGGGCGAGCGAAACGGCGTCGCGGTGATCGCGCAGCGCGCGGGCGACGCGGCCGCGGTGTCGTACGACGCCGTGGCGGCCGCGCGCGCGCGCGGCATCGACGTGCTGATCGCCGATACCGCCGGGCGGCTGCCGACGCAGCTGCACCTGATGGAGGAGATCCGCAAGGTCAAGCGCGTGCTCGGCAAGGCGCTGCCGGGGGCGCCGCACGAGGTGCTGCTCGTGCTCGACGCCAACACCGGGCAGAACGCGCTCGCGCAGGTGAAGGCGTTCGACGACGCGCTCGGCCTCACCGGGCTCGTGCTGACCAAGCTCGACGGCACGGCGAAGGGCGGCGTGGTGTGCGCGATCGCGCGCGAGCGGCCCGTGCCGCTGCTCTTCGTCGGCGTCGGCGAGGGGATCGATGACCTGCGGCCGTTCGAGGCGGCGGCCTTTGCCGAGGCCATGCTGTGATCGGCTTTTCCGGGGTCGCCAAGCGCTATCCGGGAGGCCAGGAGGCGCTGAAGGACGTCACGTTCTCGCTGCAGGCGGGCGAGCTCGCGTTCGTCACCGGCGCCTCCGGCGCGGGCAAGTCGACGCTGCTCAAGCTCATTCCGGCGATCGAGCGCCCGAGCGCGGGCAGCGTGGTCGTCAACGGCCAGAACGTGGGCGCGCTCAAGCGCGCGGCGCTGCCCTACCTGCGGCGCCACCTGGGCCTGGTGTTCCAGGACCACAAGCTGCTCTACGACCGCTCGGTCTACGACAACGTGATGCTGCCGCTCTCGTTCGGCAGCCTCGCGCCGCGCGACGCCGCACGGCGCGTGCGCGCGGCGCTGGACAAGGTCGGCCTGCTCGGGCGCGAGCGCGCCAACCCGATCCAGCTCTCGGGCGGGGAGCAGCAGCGCCTCGCGATCGCACGCGCGGTCGTGAACCGGCCCACGGTCCTGATCGCGGACGAGCCGACCGCGAACCTCGACGAGGACTCGGCGGCGAAGATCCTCGACATCCTGCTCTCGTTCAACCAGGTCGGCGTCACGCTGCTGGTGGCGACGCACGACCAGGCGCTCGTCGCGCGCCACGGCCGCCGCGTGCTGCGCCTCGAGGCGGGAAGGCTCGCCGCCGCATGAGGACCTGGGCGCGCCAGCACCGCGAGGCCTTCGCGCGCGCGCTGCGGCGCCTCGCCGCGCAGCGCGCGGCGACGCTGCTCAACGCGCTCGCGATCGGCGTGGCGCTCGCGCTGCCGGCAGGGGGCTACGCGCTGCTCTCGGGCCTGAAGGCGGTCGCGCAGCGCACGAGCTTCGAGCCGCAGGTGTCGGTGTTCCTCAAGCCCGGCGCCGTGCGCGCCGAGCTCGAGCCGCGGCTGCGCGCCGACGAGCGCATCGCCGCATGGCGCTTCGTGTCGCGCGACCAGGCGCTTGCCGAGCTGCGCGGCACCGAGGGCCTCTCGGACGTGATCGCCGCGCTCGAGCGCAATCCGCTGCCCGACAGCTTCGTGCTCACCGCCCGCCAGCGCGGCGCCGGGGAGCTCGATGCGCTGGCGGCGAGCCTGCGCGGGCTGCCCGGCGTGGCGCACGTGCAGGTCGACTCGGCCTGGGCGGCGCGGCTCGCCGCGATCGCCTATACCGCGCGCCTCGCGCTCGCCGCCCTCGCGATCGTGCTCGGCGCGGGGCTGGTCGCGATCACCTTCAACACGATCCGGCTGCAGATCCTCACCCAGCGCGAGGAGATCGAGGTGTCGCAGCTGCTCGGCGCCACGGACGCCTTCGTTCGCCGGCCGTTCTTCTACCTGGGCGCGCTGCAGGGGCTGGCGGGCGGCCTGGTCGCGCTCGCGATCCTCGCCGCCGGGCTGGCGGTGCTCAACCAGGGCGTGCGGGAGATCGCCCAGGCCTACGGCTCGAGCTTCCGGCTCGCGTTCCTCGCCCCGGCCGAGTCAGTGCTCGTGGTCGGTACCTCGGCTGTCCTCGGCTGGCTGGGATCGCTGATATCAGTAAGCAGACACTTACGTTAAAGCCTATTTTGGTATGATTTCCCGACTATATTGCTCGGGAACAAATCTGCCTCTTAGCACTCTAATTCTCCGAGTGCTAAGATCTCTCGGAGGAAAGCGATCGATGCTCAAATCCCCTGCCTTGCCGATGCCCGTAGCCCTGCCGATGGCGGCCGGAAGCCTGGAGTCGTACATCCAGGCGGTCAACCGCATCCCGCTGCTCACCGCCGAGCAGGAGCGCGACTATGCCGAGCGCTACCGGCGCGACGGCGACCTCGACGCCGCGCGCGAGCTCGTGCTTTCGCACCTGCGGCTGGTCGTCGCGGTCGCGCGCGGCTACCTCGGCTACGGGCTGCCGCACGCGGACCTGATCCAGGAGGGCAGCATCGGGCTGATGAAGGCGGTGAAGCGCTTCGACCCCGCCCGCGGCGTGCGCCTGGTCTCGTTCGCGATCCACTGGATCCGGGCGGAGATGCACGAGTACATCCTGCGCAACTGGCGGCTGGTCAAGGTGGCCACGACCAAGGCGCAACGCAAGCTCTTCTTCAACCTGCGCTCGCTGAAGAAGGGCCTCGGGCCGATGACGTCGGCCGAGGTCGGGCGCGTCGCCGCCGAGCTCAAGGTCAAGCCCGAGGAGGTCGCCGAGATGGAGATGCGCCTCGCGGGCCGCGAGCTGGCCTTCGAAGCCGACGACGACGACGACGACAGGAGCTATGCGCCGGCGCAGTACCTCGCGGACCCCGAAGCCGAGCCCTCGCAGCGGCTCGAGGCCGAGGAGGGCGAGCGCGTGCGCAGCGAAGGCGTCGCCCGGGCGCTCGCCTCGCTCGATCCGCGCAGCCGCCGCATCGTCGAGTCGCGCTGGCTGAAGGAAAAGGACGCGGCGACGCTGCACGACCTCGCGGCCGAATTCGGCGTGTCGGCCGAGCGCATCCGCCAGATCGAGGTGAAGGCGATGCAGAAGATGCGCAAGATCCTCGAGGCGCCCGCGCCGCGGCGCGCACTGCCCGCCCCGTCGGCGGGCTGAAGTCCTAGGCTTCGCGCCCGAGCCGGGCGCGAAGCGCCTCCAGCTCCTCCAGCAGGTCCGCGACGAGCGCGGCGAGTTCCGGCGCCGCGTCGAAATCGCGCTCCAGCTCGCGCATGCGCCGCACGCGCCGCACCGCGCGCAGCGTGAATCGGCCTTCGGTCGCCGCCGTCAGCAGCCCTTCCTCGAGCCGCTCGCGCACCCACTCGCGGCTCACCGAGCACACCACCGTGAGCTCCTCCAGCGTGATGAGCACGTCGTCGCTCATGAGCCCGCCCTCGGGTCGAACGCGAGGTCGCGCGCCATCTGCTCGTAGAGCGCGCGCGCCTTCTCGTCCTCCGCGGACGGCAGCACCACGCGGATCGCGAGCAGCAGGTCGCCCGGCGGATCGGCCGGGATGCCCTTGCCGCGTACGCGCAGCACGCGCCCGCCCTGCGCGCCGGCCGGAATGCGCACCTTGAGCTCGCCCGCGGGCAGTGCGACCGGCACCACCGCGCCGAGCGCGGCCTCCCACGGCGCGACCGGCAGGTCCACGTGCAGGTCGCGGCCGTCGACGCGAAAGCGCCCATGGGGGCGGAAGTGGACCTCGAGCAGCAGGTCGCCGGGCTTGCCCCCGGCCGCGGCGCCCTGGCCGGCGAGGCGGATCAGTTGGCCTTCGCGCACCCCCACCGGGATGCGCACGTTGAGCGTGCGCGTCTCGAGGGCCACGCGCCCGTGCGCGTCGGCCTTCGGCACGCGCAGCGCGACCTGTCGCGTCGGCCCGGTGAACGCGTCCTCGACGTCGAGCAGCACTTTCGCGTAGTGGTCGCGCCCGTGCGCCTGCGCGCCCATGCGGCCGAAGAGCTCGGCGAAGAAGTCGCTGAAGTCGCCGCCCTGGAAATCGCGGTGGGAAAACTCGAACCCCGCGTCCCAGTCGGGCGGCGGCCGGAATTCCTCGCCCGGCCGGTAGCCTTGCCCGAGCTGGTCGTAGGCGGCGCGCTTCTCGGCGTCGGAGAGCACCGCGTAGGCCTCGTTCACCTCCTTCATGCGCGCCTCGGCGTCGGGTTCCTTGCTGACGTCGGGGTGGTACTTGCGCGCGAGGCGCCGGAACGCCTTGCGGATCTCGTCCGCCGAGGCCTCCCGCTGCACGCCGAGCGTGCCGTAGTAGTCCTTGTACTCCATGCCCCGCTAGCTGGAGGCGCCGAGCAGGGTCCGCAAGTCCGGGACCAGGTCCTCGGCCAGGCGGTCGTGGCGCACGTAGAGGCGCAGCCGCCCCTGGGGATCGAAGACGTAGCACTGGGCGCTGTGGTCCACGGAGTACTCCCCCGGCGCCTTGCCCTCGTGCTTCTCGTAGTAGATCTTGAAGTCCTTCGCGACGCGCTCGGTCTGGGCCGCGTCGCCGCGCAGGCCGAGGAAGCGCGCGTCGAACGCCGGCACGTACTGCGCGAGCACCGCCGGCGTGTCGCGCTCGGGGTCCACGGTCACGAACAGCACCTGCACCCGGTCGGCGAGCGGCCCCAGCTGCTTCATCGCCTGCGCCAGGTCCGCGAGCGTGGTCGGGCACACGTCGGGGCAGTGCGTGTAGCCGAAGAACAGCACCACCGCCTTGCCCTTGAAGTCCGCGAGGTGCCGCAGCCGGCCGGCGGGGTCGCGCAGCTCGAAGCCGGCGCCGAAATCGGCGCCCGTGATGTCGGTGCTACGGAACTTCGGCGCGTCGCCGCCGCCGCAGGCGGCGAGCGCCAGGAGGCAGAGCAGGACGGCGCTAGCGCGGCAGATAGTGGTCAACGAGCAGCGCCGCGAAGAGCAGCGCAAGGTAGAGGATCGAGTAGCGGAACATGCGCCGCGCGAGCCGGTCGCTGTAGGCGAGGTGGATGCGCACGGCGTAGGTGATGAACACGCCTCCCAGCGCGAGGGCGGCCGCGAGATAGAGCGGCCCGCTCATGCGGATCGCAAACGGCAGCAGCGAGACGCCGAACAGGATCAGCGTATAGAGCAGCACCTGCAGGCGCGTGTAGCGCGCGCCGTGGGTCACCGGCAGCATCGGCAGCCCCGCGCGCGCATAGTCGGCGGTGCGGTACAGCGCGAGCGCCCAGAAGTGCGGCGGCGTCCACGCGAAGATGATCAGAAAGAGCAGCATCGCCTCGGGGGTCACCTGGCCGGTGACCGCCGCCCAGCCCAGCACCGGCGGCATCGCCCCCGAGGCGCCGCCGATGACGATATTCTGCGGCGTGAGCGGCTTCAGGATCACCGTGTAGACGACCGCGTAGCCCACGAAGGTCGCGAGCGTGAGCCACATCGTGAGCGGGTTGACGAAGCGCTCGAGCAGCGCGAGCCCCAGGCCGCCGACGATGCCGGCGAACGCGAGCGTCTGCGCGGTCGAGAGCTCGCCGCTCGGCAGCGGTCGCCAGCGCGTGCGCAGCATCAGCGCGTCCACGTTCTGCTCGACCAGGCAGTTCACCGCGGCGGCTGCGCCCGCGACCAGCGCGATGCCGAGCGTGCCGGCGAGCAGCACGCGCGGCTCGACGGCGCCGGGCGCGGCGAGGAACATGCCGATCACCGCCGTGAACACGATCAGCGAGACCACGCGCGGCTTGGTGAGCGCGTAGAACGCCCGGGCGCGGTGCAGGAAGCCGGCGGAAAGGACCTGGGTGCTCACGCGGAACGGAACTGCGGACGCAGGGAACGGAAGGCGAAGAAGTTTAGCACGACGAGCGAGGCGAGCAGCAGCGCGGCGCCCGCGTTGTGCGCGGCCGCCAGCGCGAGCGGCAGCCCGGCGAGCACGTTGGCGACGCCGAGCGAAAGCTGAAGCGCGAGCGCGAGCGCGACGAGCGCCCCCGGGGCGCGCAGGCCCGGCGTGCGCCAGGCGCGCCACGCGGCCCACAGCGCCGCCGCCGCCGCCACGATCGCGAACATGCGGTGCGTCCAGTGGATCGCGGTCAGCGCCTCGTTGGACAGCAGCGCGCCGTCGGCCGTCATGCCGAGCCGGCGCACGACGTGGAACGCGTCGGCGAAATCCATCGGCGGGAAGGCCGCGCCGCGGCACGCGGGAAAGTCCGGGCAGGCGAGCGCGGCGTAGTTCGCGCTCACCCAGCCGCCGAGCGCGATCTGCACGGCCACCGCGGCGAGCGCAATCGCGGCGGGCGCGCGCAGCGCGCGCGACGCGGGCGCCGCCGCGTGCGGCCACTGCGCGAGCGCGAGCCAGGTGAGCAGCGCGAGCGTGAGCATGCCCCCCAGCAGGTGCGCGGTGACGATCGCCGGCGTGAGCAGCAGCGTCACGGTCCACATGCCGAGCGTGGCCTGCAGCGCCACGACCGCGAGCGCGAGCGTGGGCACGAGCCGCGCGCGGCGCCCGATCCACGCGAGCGCCGCGAGCGCGAGGATCGCGAGCCCGAGCGTGCCCGCGAGGTAACGGTGGCCCATCTCCTTCCACGCCTTCGCGAGCGACACCGGGCCGTGCACGCCGCCCTGCGCGGCCACCGTGCGCGCGATGTCGGGCTGCGCGTGCGTCGGCGTCAGGTGGCCGTAGCAACCCGGCCAGTCGGGGCAGCCCAGGCCCGCGTCGGACAGGCGCACGAACGCGCCGACGACGACCACGACGAAGGTGAGCGCGGCGGCGGCCGCGGCGAGCGTACGGTAGGCCTTCATCCGACCCCGGACACCTTGAGCAGGCGCTGCACGTCCTTCAGCATGCGCGACGGATCGGGGTCGCGCGGGTAGCGCATCATGAGGTTGCCCAGCGGGTCGACGACGTAGATGTGGTCGGCGAGCGCGCCGTCGACGGGAAAGCGCCCGGCAAGCGCGCCCGCGGGCTCGACGTGCGTGCCTTCGATCGCCGCGAGCAGCCCTGCGTCGGGCCGGCCGTCGTCCGTGAGCAGCCACAGCCGCTCGACCCGGTCCTGGTCCGCGCCCTGCGCCCGGCGCACCTGGCGCATGAAGTAGAGCTTGCGCTGGCAGTAGGCGTCGCAGGCCGCGGCGTCGAACGTCACGAGCACCCACTTGCCTCGCAGCGACGCGAGCATCGGCGCCTGGAGCGGCTGCGGCGGCGTGATCAGCCGGCCGTAGTTGGAGGTGATGCCCGGGGCCCAATCGAGCCACCACGCGAGCCACGCGAGCGCGAATGGCGCGGCGAAGAAGAGCCCGATCAGGGCGAGCTGGGCGCGCGCGCGCCGGCGGGGCTCAGCGGGCAGCAGGCGCACGGCGGAAGCTCAGCGCGACGAACAGCACGACCGCGAGCACGGCGAACGCGTACCACTGCAGCGCGTAACTCTCGTGCATCGCGACGCCGTAGTCGGGCTGCGGCCAGTTGCGCGCGAGCCCGTCCGGGAACGGCGAATGCTGCTCGATCACGTACGGCTCGAGCGCGAGTCCCGACCATGCGGCAAACGTCGGGATCTCCACGTTCTGCCATACGCGCCCCTCGGGCACGGCCGCCGAGGTCGCGTACGCGTTCGGAAAATGCGACAGCACGCGGCCTTCGATCTCGTGCGCGCCCGGTGGCGTGCGGATCTGCGGCAGCTGCTCGCGGTGCGCCGGCGCCGCGATCCAGCCGCGGTCGACGAGCACGTTGCGCCCGTCGGCGAGGCGCAGCGGCTGCACCACCTCGTAGCCGACGCGCCCGAGGTTCACCTTGTTGTCGAGCAGCACCGTGTAGCGCTCGAGGAACTCGCCGCGCAGCGTCAGGCGCTTCTCGGTCGCCGCGAGCAGGCGCTTTTCCGCCGCGCGCCGCGTCTGCCACTGGCCGAGCGCGATGAACGCCGCGCAACCCGCGGCGGCGAGGACGAACGCCCAGGCGCGCGGACGGAAGGAGTATCCTGAAAACATGCGCTACGTGGTGATCGCCGTGCTGATCCTGATCCTGGCGAGCCTGGGCTCGGGACTGTATTTCATGTTCCACGACCGCAGCGGCTCGCGCCGCGCGCTCCGGGCGCTGACGATCCGCGTCGGCCTGTCGGTGGGACTGTTCCTGATGCTGATGGTTGCGTACTACCTGGGATTCATTCCCGGGCGGCTGTAGGCAAAAGGGGGTCAGATCAACATTTCGGCCGACCCGGACGAGCACCGATCATCCGGGAGGAAATGTTGATCCGACCCCCTTTTTCTTGCCTGTTCCTTATAGCCAGTAGACGAAGATGAACAGCCCCAGCCACACCACGTCCACGAAGTGCCAGTACCAGGCCACGCCCTCGAAGGCGAAGTGGTGGTCGGGCTTGAAGTGGCCGCGCAGGCAGCGCGCGAGGATCACCGACAGCATGATCGCGCCGCAGGTGACGTGGAAGCCGTGGAAGCCCGTCAGCATGAAAAACGTCGAGCCGTAGGCGCCGGTCGTGAGCTTGAGGTTGAGCTCGGTGTAAGCGTGGTGGTACTCGTAGGCCTGCACGCACAGGAACGTGGCGCCGAGCGCGATCGTGAGGAACAGGAACAGGCTCAGCATGCGCCGGTTGTCTTCCTTCAGCGCCCAGTGCGCGATGGTCACCGTCACGCCCGAGGTCAGCAGCAGCATGGTGTTGATCGCGGGCAGGCCCCAGGCCGCCATCGGCGAGAACACGCCCTCGAAGCCGGGGCCGGCGCTGGGCCAGGTGCCCTTGAAGCCCGGCCACAGCACCTCGTTGCTGATCAGGCTGCCCAGATCGGGCACCGAGAGCTGGCGGATATAGAACAGCGCGCCGAAGAACGCGGCGAAGAACATGACTTCGGAGAAGATGAACCAGCTCATGCCCCAGCGGAAGGACACGTCCTCCCAGCCGTGGTACTTGCCGCCCTCGGATTCGTCGATCACCTGGCCGAACCAGCGGAACATCATGTAGATCAGCAGCATGACGCCGCAGGCGATGGACACCCAGCCGGGCATGTGGCCGTTGAACACGAAGACCGCGCCCACCGCCATCAGGAACAGCGACATCGAGCCGAGCACCGGCCAGTACATGGGCTGCGGCACGTAGTAGTGCTGCCGCTGGGTGGTCGTTGCGCCTTGCGACATGGTTCTGTCTCCCGCTTGCTTGTTGGTTCGGTCGACTCAGCCGGCGACGATCAGCCGCACGACGGTGACCAGCGTCAATACGAACAGCGCCGCCAGCACGACCCCGGCGACGATGACCTGCCAGGGCCGGATCTGCACCCGCTCGTGCGCGGCCTTGCGGCGGATGCCGACCAGGCCCGAGAGCACCGTCTTCGCCACGTCCAGGGCGCCCGCCGCGCGGGGCTCCGCGCTCATCGCCCGGCCATCCAGAACTTCACGATCACGCCGACGAACAGCGCGGCGGCGAGCGCGGCGAGCGCGAGGCCCGTGCGTGCGTTGCGGCTCAGCGCCATGCTCAGCGCAGGTCCGGCTGCGGGTCGAAGGTGTGGTACGGCACCGGCGTCGGCAGGTGCGTCCACTCGAGCGAGTCCGCGCCCTCCCAGGGCTTGTCGGGGGCCTTCTCGCCGCTGCGGATGCACTTGATCACGACGTACAGGAACAACAGCTGCGACAGGCCGAAGCCGAACGCGCCGATCGAGCTGATCTTGTTCCAGGTCTCGAACTGCAGCGGGTAGTCGGGAATGCGCCGCGGCATGCCGGCCAGCCCGAGGAAGTGCTGCACGAAGAAGATCATGTTGAAGAAGATCATCGACAGCCAGAAGTGCCACTTGCCGAGCGTCTCGTCGTACATCCGGCCGGTCCATTTCGGCAGCCAGAAGTAGATGCCGCCGAAGGCCGCGAACAGCGCCCCCGCGACCATCACGTAGTGGAAGTGCGCCACCACGTAGTAGGTGTCCTGCAGCTGGATGTCGATCGGCACGAGCGAGAGCACCAGGCCCGTGAACCCGCCCAGCGTGAACAGGAACAGGAACCCGCAGGCGAACAGCATCGGCGTCTCGAACGTGAGCGACCCCTTCCACATCGTCGCCACCCAGTTGAAGACCTTGACGCCGGTCGGGATCGCGATCAGCGTGGTCGCGTACATGAAGAACAGCTGCCCGGTGACCGGCATGCCCACCGTGTACATGTGGTGCGCCCAGACGATGAACGACAGGATCGCGATCGCCGAGGTCGCGTACACCATCGAGGCGTAGCCGAACAGCGGCTTGCGCGAAAACGCCGGGATGATCTGCGAGATCACGCCGAACGCGGGCAGCGCGATGATGTAGACCTCCGGGTGCCCGAAGAACCAGAAGATGTGCTGGTAGAGCACCGGGTCGCCGCCGCCCGCGGCGTTGAAGAAGCTGGTGCCGAAGTGCCGGTCGGTGAGCGTCATCGTCACCGCGCCGGCGAGCACCGGCATCACCGCGATCAGCAGGTAGCCCGTGATCAGCCACGTCCAGCAGAACAGCGGCATGCGCATCAGCGTCATGCCCGGCGCGCGCATGTTGAGGATCGTGGTCACGATGTTGATCGAGCCCATGATCGAGCTCATGCCCAGGATGTGCACGGCGAAAATCACGAAGTCCATGCCGATGCCCATCTGCACGGTGAGCGGCGCGTACATCGTCCAGCCCACGCCGGGCGCGCCGCCCGGCACGAACAGCGAGATGATCAGCAGCATGCCGGCGAACGGCAGCAGCCAGAACGACCAGTTGTTCATGCGCGCGAACGCCATGTCGGGCGCGCCGATCTGCATCGGGATCAGCCAGTTCGCGAAGCCGACGAAGGCCGGCATGATGGCGCCGAACACCATGATCAGGCCGTGCAGCGTCGTCATCTGGTTGAAGAAGTCCGGATCGACGATCTGCAGCCCGGGCTCGAACAGCTCGGCGCGGATGACCATCGCCATGATCCCGCCGACGATGAACATGGTGAAGCTGAACCACAGGTAGAGCGTGCCGATGTCCTTGTGGTTGGTCGTCGTGATCCAGCGCATCAGCCCCGTGTAGCCGCCATGATGGTCGCCGTGATCGTGGCCGTGCCCGTGGCCGTGGGTGTCAATGACTGCGCTCATCGCTATTTCCTCCGGGCCTTGATGTCGGCGGGCTGGACGGCCTCGCCGGTGTGGTTGCCCCAGCTGTTCCGGGTGTAGGTGATCACGGCCGCGAGCTCGACGTTGGACAGCCGCTCGAACGGCGCCATCGCCGTCTTCGGCCGCCCGTAGAGCTCGGTGTCGATCTGCGCCTCCTTCGGCCCGAGCACCGTCTTCGAGCCGTCGAGCGCGGGGAACGCCCCCGGCACGCCCTTGCCGTTCGCCTGGTGGCAGGCGGCGCAGTTGGCGGCGAACACCTTCTCGCCGCGCGCCTTGAGCTCATCGAGCGTGTAGGTCTTGTTCTCGTCCTCGGCGGCCTTCGCCATCGCCTGCTTCTGGGCCGCCACCCATTTCGTGTAGTCGTCGGCCGAGACCACGTGCACCACGATCGGCATGAAGCCGTGGTCCTTGCCGCACAGCTCGGCGCACTGGCCGCGGTAAGTGCCGATCTTGTCGGCGCGGAACCAGGTGTCGCGGATGATGCCGGGGATGGCGTCCTGCTTGACGCCGAACGCCGGCTCCCACCAGGAGTGGATCACGTCGGCCGCGGTGGTCAGCACGCGGATCTTCTTGCCCACCGGGACAACCAGCTCGTGGTCGACCTCGAGCAGGTAGTGCTCGCCCTTGGCCTCGCGGCCCTCGATCTGCGCGCGCGGCGTGGCGAGCGTGGACACGAAGCTGATGCCCTGGCCCTCGCCCTTCAGGTAGTCGTAGCCCCATTTCCACTGCATCCCCGTCGCCTTGATGGTGATGTCGGGGTTGGAGGTGTCCTTCTGCGCGATCACGACCTTGGTCACCGGCCAGGCGATCAGCACGAGGATCACGGCCGGGATCACGGTCCAGATCACCTCGACCGTGGTGTTCTCGTGGAATTGCGACGCCTTGTGCCCGACCGACTTGCGGTGCGCGTAAACGGCCCAGAACATGAAGCCGAACACACCCACGAAGAGGACCAGCACCAGCACCATGATCCCCTCGTGCAGCCAGTGGATGTCCGCGGCGATGGGCGAGGCCGCGGGCTGGAAGTTCCATTCGGCCGCCGCCGCCAGGCCGCTCATCGCCAGCGCCAGCGCGCCGACCAACAGCTTCTTCAGCATCATTGCCCTTTCCCGATTCAGCTCAGCAACCGTTTCCCGAGCTCGGTCGCGAATCCGGCGCGCGATGCCGCGTCCAGATGCCGCCCGACCTCCAGCCGCACGCGCGGCGCGACCAGCACCACGCGCCCCCCGTCCAGGCCCACGCGCGCCCGGCGCGCGTCGAATTCGTGGCGCCGCTCGCGCGCGCCCTCGCCCACGTCAACGACGAGGCGCTCGCCCATCCGCTCGATGCGCTCGTAGTCCGTCGCGTGGCGCGCCGTCAGCCAGAACGCGGCCGCCAGCACGGCGATCTCCAGCCCCGCGAACGGCAGGATCAGCCACGCGCCCAGCACCGCGAACGCCGTGGCGATCGCGGCCGCGATCGCCGCGATCAGGCCGAACGCGAGCAGCAACGCGCGCGGGGACATCGAGCAGTTGCGCTTGAGCACCACGCTGAAGCCGGAGCTCGTCGACGAGAATGCCGCCTCGCGACGCGGGCCATCCATGCTCAGGGTGCTCACCGATTCACTCGCCGTGCCGCGAAAAAACGAGGCGAAACATTAGCATAGTTTGGCGGCGCCGGGCACTGTCCCGCGGTCGAACCGCACGATCGCGCGCCCGTCGGCCGCGCGCCGCGGCTCGCCCTTCCACGCGTGGCCATAGACGACTTCGATGGAGGCAGAAGCGCCCGCGCGCTCCAGCCGCTCGCGCAGCCGGCGTCCGGCGAGGCCCCGCGCGCGGTCGCGGCGCGCGAGCGTCTGCCCGCTCGCGCGCAGGTCTGCGAGCACGCCCCCGCTCGACGGATAGTTCAGCGTGATCGTCTCCATGTCCATCACCGGCGTGCTGAAGCCCGCCGCGACCAGCGCGTCGCCCACGTCGTGCATGTCCGCGAAGCGGTGCACGCGCGACGCTCCCGCGGCTTCGCGCAGCTCCTTCAGCGTGTCGGGGCCCACCGTGCTGAACATGAGCAGGCCGCCCACCTCGAGCACGCGCTGCAGCTCGGCGAGCGCCGCGCCCGGGTCGGACGCCCAGTGCAGCGCCATGTTCGACCAGGCGAGCCCGATCGAGCCCGCCGCGAGCGGCAGCCGCTCGAGCGCAGCGCACACTGCGAGCGGCTCCTTGCCGCGCAGGCGCGCGATCCAGCCGCGCGCGCCGCGCGCGCGCTCGAGCATCGGCAGCGAGAAATCGAGCGCGACCAGCTGCGCGCGCGGGTAGCGCCGGGCGAGCCAGGTCGCCTGCGGCGACGGCCCGCTGCCCGCGTCGAGGATGCGCGCCGGGTCGAGCCGCACGTAGTCCAGGCGCTCCAGCATGCGCGAGCCCACCTCGGCCTCCAGCCGCGCCGCGCGCGCGTAGCCCGCCGCCGCCCGGTCGAAGCGCCGGCGCGCCGCGCGCGCGTCGAGCTCAGGCATCCGGGCGCAGCACGCGCTCGACCGCGGCCGCGGCCGCGAGCACCCGCGCGTCGCTCATCGCGGGGCCGAACAGCGTCAGCCCGACGGGCGCGCCGCCGGGCGCGTGGCACGGCAGCGACAGCCCGCAGCCGTCGAGGAAATTCACCACGCCGACGTTGCGCAGGTAGCGGCCGTTCCAGTGGAAATAGGCCTCGTCGCTCGCGTCCACTTCGGCGATCGGCGCCGCCACGCTCGGCGTGGTGGGCATCAGGATCGCGTCGAACGCCGCGGCCCGCGCGTTCACGTCCCGGATGTAGCCGGCGCGCAGCAGCCCCAGCTCGACGTAGTCGGCGGCGGTCATGCCCTTCGCGAAATCGATGCGCTTGGCGACGCGCGGGTCGTACTCGGCGCGCCGGTCGAGCCAGCGACGGTGGATCGCGACCGCCTCGGCGCCGGCGAAGCCCCCGCCCTTGAAGTACTCGGCCTGGCGATCGAACTCGGGGACCGGCTGCTCGACGATCAGGGCCCCCGCGTCGCCGAGCGCCTTCAGCGCCGCGCCGAAGGCGCGCGCGACGTCCGCGTCGAGGTCGTCCAGCAGCGAGCCGCGCGGCAGCAGCAGCCGCAGGCCCCGCGCCGGGAGCTCGGGCAGCGGGCCGAGCGGCGGGTCCGCGAGCACGGCATCGTAGGCCGCGCAGCACCCCACCGTGTTGGCGAGCGGCCCCACGGTGTCGAGCGTGTAGGAGAGCGGGAACGCGCCCTCGCGCGGCACGCGCCGCTGCGTGGGCTTCCATCCCGTGATGCCGCAGAGCGCCGCGGGCGTGCGGATCGACCCGCGCGTGTCGCTGCCGAGCGCCATCACGCACATGCCGTCGGCCTGCGCCACCGCCGCGCCCGAGGACGAGCCGCCGGGCACGCGGCCGGTGGCGCGGTCCCAGGGGTTCCGCGGCGTGCCGTAGTGCGGGTTGAGGCCGGTGGTGCCGAAGGCGAACTCGACCATGTTGGTGCGGCCGACGAGGATCGCGCCCGCGGCACGCAGCCGCGCCACGGCCGGCGCGTCGGCCGCCGCCGGCGCCGCCTTCGCCAGCACGGTGGAGCCCGCGCGCGTGACGTCGCCCGCGACGTCGTACAGGTCCTTCACTGACACCGGCAACCCGTCGACCGGCGAGCGCACGACGCCCGCGCGGCGAAGCCGGTCCGCGTCATCGGCCTCCGCGCGCGCGCCCTCGGCGTACACCTTGAGGAACGCGCGCGCGCCCTCGCCCGCGGGATCGGCGATGCGTCCGAGGGCCGTTTCCACGAGCGCGCGGCTCGTCGTGCGCCCCTCGGCCAGATCGCGCGCGAGGCGCGCCACGGTCCACATGAGGGCAGTCTAGCGCACAATATTCGCGATGCTCGGCAGACTGGCGCGCGGCCTCGCGGCAGCGGCGTTCGGCGGCACCTGCTTCCTGTGCCGGGGCGCCGCCGGCGGCGTGCTGTGCGAGGCGTGCGAGGCCGACCTGCCGCGGCTTGCCGGCCCGCGCTGCGCGCGGTGCGCGCTCGCGGCGCCCGAGGGCGCGGCGCAGTGCGGCCGCTGCCTCGCGCGACCCCCGGCCTACGACGCGACGATCGCCGCGCTCGCCTACGAGTTCCCGGCCGACGTGCTCGTGCAGGCGCTGAAGTTCCGCGGCGAGCTCGCGCTCGCGCCGCTGCTCGGGCGCCTGCTCGCGCGCGCGCTGCCGCCGGGCACGCGCGCGGACGTGCTGCTGCCGGTGCCGCTGTCGGGCGCGCGGCTGCGCAGCCGCGGCTTCAATCCCGCCATGGAGCTCGCGCGCCCGCTGGCAGCGGCGACCGGCGCGCGCCTCGAGCCGCGACTCGCCGGGCGCGTGCGCGACACGGCCCCGCAGATGGAGCTTGCGTACGCGGCGCGCGCCGCGAACGTGCGCGGCGCGTTCGGCTGCGCGCGCGATCTGGAAGGCGCCGAGGTGGCGGTCGTGGACGACGTCATGACCACCGGCGCCACGCTCGAGGAGCTCGCCGCGACCCTCAAGCGCGCGGGCGCTTCGCGCGTGGTGAACTGGGTCCTCGCGCGCACGCCGCC
>Ga0335085_10005519_pt1 | contig 20233 bp, 18 predicted proteins | sample Lox_Sample_45_FD_206712 | JGI IMG/M metagenome (GOLD analysis project Ga0335085, IMG submission 206712) | Soil microbial communities from Loxahatchee National Wildlife Refuge, Florida, United States - Lox_Sample_4.5 | ecosystem: Environmental > Terrestrial > Soil > Wetlands | place: USA...
TTCTGGGCCGATAGATGGATCCTTTTTGCAACTGCAGTCGTCATTTTCATCATGCCCCCGGTTTCTTGGCCACCACGGCTTTTTTATCCGCAGAATGACCCTTGAAGGTGCGCGTCAGCGAAAACTCGCCCAATTTGTGGCCCACCATGTTTTCGGATATGTATACCGGGATATGCTGCTTGCCGTTGTGCACAGCAATGGTCAGACCGACGAATTCGGGAAGCACCGTGGAACGGCGCGACCAGGTTTTCACCGGACGCTTGTCATTGGTCGCGCGCACCGCCTCGATCTTCTTCATCAGGTGTGCGTCAACAAACGGGCCTTTTTTAATTGAACGTGCCATATCTATCTACCCCTTAAACCTGAAAGCGCCGGCGCACGATCATGCCGCTGGTGCGTTTGTTGCGGCGCGTGCGGAATCCCTTGGCCGGCACGCCCCATGGGCTGACCGGATGGCGCCCCGCGGCCGTCTTGCCCTCGCCGCCGCCGTGCGGATGGTCGATCGGATTCATCACGACGCCGCGCACGGTTGGCCTCACGCCGCGCCAGCGCATCGCGCCCGCTTTTCCAATGGAACGCAGGCTATGCTCGGAATTACCCACTTCGCCCAAGGTCGCCTTGCAATCGATATGCACTTTGCGGATCTCGCCGGAGCGCAGCCGCAATTGCGCATAACTGCCTTCGCGCGCCAGCAGTTGCACGGAAGTGCCGGCGGAACGCGCCAATTGCGCGCCTTTTCCCGGCAACATTTCGATGCAATGTATCGTCGAGCCGACCGGCACGTTGCGCAGCGGCAATGCATTACCCGGCTTGATCGGCGCTTCCGAGCCGCTCACCAGTGTGGCGCCGGCCGCAACCCCCTTGGGCGCGATGATGTAGCGTCGCTCGCCATCCGCATAGCACAACAATGCCAGGTTGGCGCTGCGGTTGGGATCGTATTCCAGGCGTTCCACGGTAGCCGGGATACCGTCCTTGTCGCGCTTGAAGTCGACCAGGCGATAATGCTGCTTGTGTCCGCCGCCCATATGACGCGTGGTGATGTGCCCGTTATGGTTTCGGCCCGCGGTCCTGTTTTGCTTTTCCAGCAATGCTGCGACAGGCTTGCCCTTGTGCAGATCAGGATTGACCAGGCGCACGACGGCGCGCTGCCCGGGTGTGGTTGGTTTCAGTTTACGCAATGCCATGATGATTATCCTTGCTCACTTGCGGCAAAATTGATTTCCTGGCCAGGGGCCAGGCACACATATGCCTTTTTCCAGTCATTGCGCCGGCCCACGAGACGACCCATGCGCTTGATCTTTCCCTTGACGCACGCCACCTGAACGCTGTTCACATTCACCTTGAACAACATTTCCACGGCCGCCTTGATTTCCGGCTTGGTCGCGTCCGTTGCGACTTGGAAAATGACTTGTTCGTGTTTCTCGGCAACATGGGTCGCCTTTTCGGAAATTTGCGGCGCAAGCAAAACGTTCATCAAACGTTCCTGGCTGAATTTCCCGGAATTGGTTTTTGAGGTACTCATGCGTACATCTCCTCGATTTTGGCCACCGCATTGCGCGTCACCAGCACATTTGGAAAGCGCACCAGGCTGATCGGGTCGGCCTGATTGGCTTCCAGCACCAGCACATTGGCCAGATTGCGGGAAGACAGGTACAGGTTTTCATCGATGGCGTCGGTGATGATCAGCAGACGATATTTATTGGTATCGACACCCAGCCCCTTGATCTTTTCCGCGAGCTGCTTGGTCTTGGGCGTATCCACGGTCAGGCTGTCGATCACCATCAGGCGGTTCTCGCTGACCAGCCTCGACAATATGGAAGCGAAACCCGCACGGTACATCTTGCGATTCACTTTCTGCGTGTAGTTTTCTATCCCGGTATTGGGGAAGATCTTGCCGCCACCGCGCCACAACGGGCTGGAAGCCATACCGGCGCGCGCGCGGCCGGTGCCCTTTTGCGCATACGGCTTGCGGGTGCTCTTGGCGATCTCGCTGCGGCCCTTCTGCTTGCTGCTGCCCGCGCGGGCATTCGCCATGTAAGCAGTGACCACTTGATGGACCAGATCCTCGTTATATTCGCGGCCGAACAACTCGTCGGAAGCTTTCAGATTCTTGGTCGGCTGACCCTTGTCGTTGATGACTTTGAGTTCCATTACGCACCCGCCTTCACTGCCGGACGAACGATGATCTCGCCGTTGATCGCGCCGGGAACGGCGCCCTTGACCAGCAGCAACTGGCGAGCCGCGTCCACGCGCACGACCTGCAGATTCTGCACTGTCCTTTGCACATCGCCCAGATGGCCGGTCATTCGTTTGCCCGGGAACACGCGGCCCGGATCCTGCGCCATGCCGATGGAACCCGGGACGTTATGCGACTTGGAGTTGCCGTGCGATGCGCGGCCTGATTTGAAATGGTAGCGTTTGATAGTACCGGCGTAACCCTTACCCTTGGTCACCCCCGTCACATCCACGAACTGGCCCACCTGGAAAATCTCGACACTGACCGTGGAGCCTGCTTGTAGGCCGGTCAGCTGTTCAGGAGAGACGGTGAATTCCCTTTGCGCATTGCCGGCTTCCACCCCCGCCTTGGCGTAATGTCCGGCGGCGGCCTTGCCCACGCGGCCCGGACGGCGCACCCCGTGCGTCAATTGCACAGCGGTATAGCCATCGGTACCTGCGGATTTAACCTGAGTAACTCGATTGTTGGACACTTCCAGCACGGTCACCGGCAACGAAGAACCGTCATCGGCAAATACGCGGGTCATGCCAATCTTGCGACCGACAAGTCCTAAACTCATTATATTTTCCTTTTATTTAAGGGGTTGACTACAATTGGTCAACCGATTTTTCAATTCTGGTATAGCAAATACGGGCACAACAATTACTGCAACTTGATCTCCACGTCCACACCGGCGGGCAGATCCAGCTTCATCAGCGCGTCGACGGTCTTATCCGTGGGGTCGACGATATCCATCAGACGCAGATGGGTGCGAATCTCGAATTGATCACGCGAAGTCTTGTTGACATGCGGGGAACGCAACACATCAAAACGCTCGATCTTGGTGGGCAACGGAACCGGGCCGTTCACCACTGCGCCGGTGCGTTTTGCCGTATCAACGATACGCGCGGCCGACTGGTCGATCAAGCGATAGTCAAACGCCTTGAGGCGGATGCGGATTTTCTGGCTTTGCATAATCTTCTCTTGCATTTACGCGGCAAGGCCGCTAATTAAAGAACGAAATCGCGTGGTTCAGGCCAGAGACCCGGACCACGCGAGGGCGCGCATTGTATTCCTACTCGATAATCTTTGCAACCACCCCGGCGCCGACGGTGCGGCCGCCTTCGCGGATCGCGAAACGCAGGCCCTCTTCCATCGCGATCGGCGCGATCAGGTTCACCGTGATGCTCACGTTGTCCCCCGGCATCACCATCTCGGTCCCGGCCGGCAACTCGACCGCACCGGTCACGTCGGTGGTGCGGAAGTAGAACTGCGGACGGTATCCCTGGAAGAACGGGGTGTGACGCCCGCCCTCGTCCTTGCCCAATACATAGATCTCGGCGGTGAACTTGGTGTGCGGGGTGATCGAGCCCGGCTTGGCCAGCACCTGGCCGCGTTCGACTTCCTCGCGCTTGGTGCCGCGCAGCAGTACGCCGACGTTGTCGCCCGCCTGGCCCTGGTCCAGCAGTTTCCTGAACATCTCGACGCCGGTGCAGGTGGTCTTGAGCGTGGGCTTGATGCCGACGATCTCGAGTTCTTCGCCCACCTTGACGATGCCGCGTTCGACCCGGCCGGTCACCACGGTGCCGCGGCCCGAGATCGAGAACACGTCTTCGACCGGCATCAGGAAAGCGCCGTCCAGCGCGCGCTTGGGCTCGGGGATGTAGCTGTCCAGCGCGTCGGCCAGGCGGAAGATCGCCGGCTCGCCCAGGTCGCCCTGGTCGCCTTGCAGCGCTTTCAGCGCGGAGCCCTTGATGATGGGGATGTCGTCGCCGGGGAATTCGTATTTGGTGAGCAGTTCGCGCACTTCCATCTCGACCAGTTCGAGCAGTTCTTCGTCGTCGACCATGTCGCATTTGTTCATGAACACGACGATGTAGGGCACGCCCACCTGGCGCGCCAGCAGGATGTGTTCGCGGGTCTGCGGCATCGGGCCGTCGGCGGCCGATACCACCAGGATCGCGCCGTCCATCTGTGCAGCCCCCGTGATCATGTTCTTGATGTAGTCGGCATGGCCCGGGCAGTCCACGTGCGCGTAGTGGCGCTTGGCGGTCTCGTATTCGACGTGCGCGGTGTTGATCGTGATGCCGCGCGCCTTTTCTTCCGGCGCCGCGTCGATCTGGTCGTAAGCCTTGGCTTCCCCGCCGAACTTCTTGGCCAGCACGGTCGTGATCGCCGCCGTCAGCGTGGTCTTGCCGTGGTCCACGTGCCCGATCGTGCCTACGTTCACGTGCGGTTTCGTGCGTTCAAATTTGCTCTTTGCCATGATGATTGCCCCTTGATCAAAATTATTTCTTGCTCATGATTGCTTCGGCGACGCTCTTCGGCGCTTCGGAATAATGCTTGAACTCCATCGTATAGGTCGCGCGGCCCTGGGTCGCTGAACGCAACGCGGTGGAATAACCGAACATTTCCGCGAGCGGCACCTCGGCCTTGACCACTTTGCTGCCGCCGGCCATGTCGTCCATGCCCTGCACCATGCCGCGGCGCGACGACAGATCGCCCATCACCGTTCCGGTGTAGTCTTCCGGTGTTTCCACCTCGACCGCCATCATCGGCTCCAGCAGAACCGGACTGGCCTTGCGCATCCCATCCTTGAACGCCATCGAAGCCGCCATCTTGAACGCGTTTTCGTTGGAATCCACATCGTGGTAAGAACCGTCGAACAAGGTGCATTTCACATCGACCACCGGGAAGCCCGCCAGTACGCCGTTCGGCAACGTTTCGCGCAACCCCTTCTCGACCGCCGGGATGTATTCGCGGGGAACCGTGCCGCCCTTGATCGCGTCGATAAATTCAAAGCCCTTGCCGGCCTCGTTCGGCTCCATCTTGAGCCACACATGGCCATACTGGCCGCGGCCGCCCGACTGCTTGACGAACTTGCCCTCGATCTCGACCGGTTTGCGGATCGCTTCGCGGTAGGCCACTTGCGGCGCGCCCACGTTGGCTTCGACGCCGAACTCGCGCTTCATGCGGTCGACCAGGATCTCCAGGTGCAATTCGCCCATGCCGGATATGATGGTCTGGCCGGATTCCTCATCGGTGCGCACGCGGAAAGACGGATCTTCCTGCGCCAGACGATTCAGCGCCAGCCCCATCTTTTCCTGGTCGGCCTTGGTCTTGGGCTCGACCGCCACATGGATCACCGGCTCAGGGAACACCATGCGCTCCAGCACAATGATCTTGTTCGGGTCGCACAAGGTATCTCCGGTGGTCGCCTCTTTCAGACCGACCGCCGCGGCGATGTCGCCCGCGCGCACTTCCTTGATCTCTTCGCGCTGATTCGCATGCATTTGCAGCAGGCGCCCGATGCGCTCCTTCTTGCCCTTGACCGAGTTGTAGATCGTGTCGCCGGAATTCACCACGCCGGAATAGACGCGGAAGAAGATCAATTGGCCGACGAACGGATCGGTCATGATCTTGAAAGCCAGGCCGGAGAAGGGTTCATCATCGGACGCCATGCGATGATCCTCGGTCTTTTCGTCTTCCTTCAATCCCTTTACCGGCGGAATATCGGTCGGTGCCGGCAGGTAGTCGATCACCGCATCCAGCATGGCCTGCACGCCTTTGTTCTTGAACGCGCTGCCGCACAGCATCGGCACGATCTCGCTGGCGATGGCGCGGGTACGCAAACCCAGCTTGATTTCGGCTTCGGACAGCTCGCCGCTTTCAAGGTACTTGTCCATCATTTCTTCATTGGACTCGGCCGCTGCCTCGACCATCTTCTCGCGCCACTCTTCGGCGGTCTTTTGCAACTCTGCCGGAATGTCGCGCAGCTCGTAGTTCATGCCTTGGGTAGCCTCGTCCCAATAGATCGCCTTCATGCGGACCAGATCGACCACACCTTCGAATTTCTCTTCGGCACCGATCGGAATCTGGATGGGCACCGGGTTGGCCTTCAGGCGGGTGCGCATCTGTTCGTAGACCTTGAAGAAGTTCGCGCCCTGGCGGTCCATCTTGTTGACGAACGCCAAACGCGGCACGCGGTATTTGTTGGCCTGGCGCCACACGGTCTCCGATTGCGGCTGCACGCCGCCCACGGCGCAATACACCATGCAGGCTCCATCCAGCACGCGCATGGAACGCTCCACCTCGATCGTGAAATCGACGTGACCCGGGGTATCGATGATGTTGATGCGGTGCTCGGGGAGGGATTTGTCCATTCCTTTCCAGAAGCAGGTGGTCGCTGCGGATGTGATGGTGATGCCGCGCTCCTGCTCCTGCTCCATCCAGTCCATGATGGCCGCGCCGTCATGGACTTCGCCGATCTTGTGGCTCACACCGGTATAGAACAGCACACGTTCTGTGGTCGTGGTCTTGCCTGCGTCGATATGCGCGCTGATACCGATATTGCGATATCGCTCAATGGGGGTTTTACGTGCCACGGTAGTTGCCTAACTATATTATTGTGTTCGGTTAAACTGCGGGTTGACTCCACTGCGGTCTGATCGGAGCAGAGATCCGGTCAGAAACGGAAATGTGAAAATGCCTTGTTCGCCTCGGCCATGCGGTGCACTTCCTCGCGCTTCTTCACCGCGCCGCCGCGTCCTTCGGACGCATCGATCAGTTCGCCCGCCAAACGCATGCCCATGGATTTCTCGCCGCGCTTGCGCGCAGCTTCGCGCAGCCAGCGCATCGCCAGCGCAACGCGGCGTGAAGGACGCACTTCGACCGGGACCTGATAGTTCGCACCGCCGACACGGCGGCTTTTCACTTCGACTTGCGGCTTGGCATTGTTCAAGGCCAGATTGAACACCTCGATCGCATCCTTCCCGCTCTTCTTGCCCACCTGTTCCAGCGCGCCGTACAAGATGCGCTCGGCGACCGATTTCTTGCCGGCGGTCATCAGCACGTTCACGAACTTGGACAGATCCTGATTGCCGAATTTCGGATCCGGCAGGATATCGCGTTTGGGGACTTCTCTGCGTCTTGGCATATCAACCTCAATCTATCATTTATGCAAAAAATCAAGCCTTCTTGGCGCGCTTCGCACCGTACTTGGAACGGCCCTGCTTGCGGTCTTTCACGCCGGCCGTGTCCAGACTTCCGCGCACCATGTGGTAACGCACGCCCGGCAGATCCTTCACGCGCCCGCCGCGCAGCAGCACCACCGAGTGTTCCTGCAGATTGTGCCCCTCGCCGCCGATGTAGCTGATCACCTCGAAGCCGTTGGTCAAACGCACCTTGGCGACCTTGCGCAGCGCCGAGTTTGGCTTTTTCGGCGTCGTGGTATAAACCCGCGTGCATACGCCGCGCTTTTGCGGTGAACCCGCCAGAGCCGGTACCTTGCTCTTTTCCACGGTCGCAACACGGGGCTTGCGGATCAACTGGTTGATGGTTGGCATTCTCTACACACCTATAAAATATTCGTAATAAACAATCAAAAAATCATCCACTGAAAAACGTCGTCGCAGCCAGACCATTGAATGCATCCGCTGCGACGGGAAAAAAGGTTGCGAATTCTAGAGAGAAACCCCGGAGGTGTCAAGCAATTCGCCCAACCCGACCTCGTCTCCCTCTTGTATCTCGCGCCCTTCGGCGATATCGATCCCCAGACGCTGTTTGCGCCGCGTGACGTGATACGCCAAACCGGTACCGGCCGGGATCAGACGGCCGACGATGACGTTTTCCTTCAGTCCGCGCAGATCGTCACGCTTGCCCATGATGGCCGCTTCGGTCAGCACGCGCGTGGTCTCCTGGAAGGATGCGGCGGAAATGAACGAATCGGTCGACAACGATGCCTTGGTGATGCCGAGCAGCACATAGTCGTAGGTCGCCGGATTCTTGCCTTCGGCAAGCACGCGCTCATTTTCCGCCAGCAGATCGGCGCGTTCGACTTGCTCTCCGGTGATGAAATGGGTGTCGCCCACCTCCTTGATCTGCACGCGGCGCAGCATCTGGCGCACGATCACCTCGATATGCTTGTCGCTGATCTTCACACCCTGCAGGCGGTAAACTTCCTGTACTTCATCGGTGATGTACCGCGCCAGCGCCGCCACACCGAGCAGGCGCAGGATGTCATGCGGATCGGCCGGACCATCCACGATCATCTCGCCCTGATTGACCACCTGGCCGTCGTGGGCCAGCACATGTTTCTCCTTGGGGATCAGGAACTCGTGCGCAACACCATCCACGTCGGTGATCACCAGACGCTGCTTGCCCTTGGTGTCCTTGCCGAACGAAACGGTGCCAGTCACCTCGGCCAGCATGCCCGCATCCTTGGGCACGCGGGCTTCGAACAGCTCAGCCACGCGCGGCAGGCCACCGGTGATATCGCGGGTCTTGCTGCTTTCCTGCGGAATACGCGCCAACACATCACCCACCCCGACGTGCTGGCCATCCTCGACCGTAATGATCGAACCGGTCTGGAAAGTCACGCTGACCGCAGTATCGGTGCCCGCCAGCTTGATTTCATTGCCGGCCTTGTCGTGCAAGCGCACCATCGGGCGGACACCCTTGCTTTGTGCGGTTGTCCGTTTCGGATCGATCACCACCAGTGTGGACAGGCCGGTCACTTCGTCGATCTGCTTGGCGACCGTTGAACCCTCTTCGATATTCTGGAAATTCACCGTACCTGCATATTCCGTGATGATCGGGCGGGTATGCGGATCCCAGGTCGCCAGCACCACGCCGGCGCGCACTGCGTCGCCTTCCTTGACTGCAAGTGTCGCGCCATAGGGAAGCTTGTGGCGCTCGCGTTCGCGGCCATGGTCGTCGGCAATGATCACCTCCGCGCTGCGCGCGACCACGATCACTTCGCCGCGTCCGGTTGTTACCACGCGCATGTTGGCGCTGTATTTGAGCACGCCGTTGGATTTGCTTTCCACCTGGCTGGCCACCACGGTACGGGAAGCCGCGCCGCCGATATGGAAGGTGCGCATGGTCAGCTGGGTGCCCGGTTCGCCGATGGACTGCGCGGCGATCACGCCGACCGCCTCGCCGACATTCACCATGCCGCCTCGTCCCAGATCGCGGCCATAGCACTTGGCGCACAAACCAAAGCGCGTTTCGCAACTCAGCGGGGTGCGCACTCTCACTTCATCGACACCGAGCGCCTCGATGCGTTCTACAGCCGTTTCATCCAGCAGCGAGCCGGCGAGGTAAAGTGTCTCGCCGCTTTCAGGATTGGCCACGTCGGCGCTCAACACTCGGCCGAGGATGCGTTCGCTCAATGCTTCGATGACTTCACCGCCCTCCACCATGGCTTTCATCGCCGTGCCGTTTGCCGTGCCGCAATCTTCTTCGATCACCACCAGATCCTGCGTGACATCCACCAGGCGGCGGGTCAAATAGCCTGAATTCGCGGTCTTCAGCGCGGTATCGGCCAAGCCCTTGCGCGCGCCATGCGTGGAGATGAAGTACTGCAGCATGTTCAGCCCCTCGCGGAAGTTCGCGGTGATCGGGGTCTCGATGATGGAACCGTCCGGTTTGGCCATCAGGCCGCGCATCCCGGCCAGCTGGCGGATTTGCGCGGCAGAACCGCGCGCACCGGAGTCAGCCATCATGTAGATGGAATTGAACGATTCCTGCATGACGGGTTTCCCTTTCGCCATGCGCGGCTGGCCGGTAGCGCGATCGATCACCGGCTCGCTACCCAGCTGCTCCATCATCGCCTTGGCCACCACATCGCCGGTGCGTCCCCAGATGTCCACCACCTTGTTGTAACGCTCCCCGTCGGTGACCAGTCCGGAGGTGTATTGGGTGTAGATTTCCTTGACTTCCTTTTCGGCGGTACCGATCAGTTCGTTTTTCTGCAACGGCATCAGCATGTCGTCGACCGCGATGGAAATACCCGCTCGCGTTGCGTAGCTGAAACCCGTATACATCAATTTATCCGCCATGATCACGGTGTCGCGCAACCCGCACTGCCTGAAGCTGGCATTGATCAGGCGCGAGATCTCTTTCTTCTTCAGCGCCTTGTTGACCAGCGCGAAAGGCAGCCCCGCCGGCAGCACTTCGGACAGCAAGGCGCGGCCGACTGTGGTCTCATAGCGAACCATTTTCTCGAGGGGTTGGCCCGCTTCGTCTTTATGGATTTCCTTGAGGCGCACGATCACCCTGGCTTGCAATTCAACTTCGCGTGTCTCGTAAGCGCGGGATACTTCCGCGATATTGGCGAAAATCGACCCTTCGCCCAATGCGCCTACTTTTTCGCGCGTCATGTAATAGAGACCCAGCACGATATCCTGCGAAGGAACAATGATCGGTTCGCCGTTGGCGGGCGACAGCACATTGTTGGAAGCCAGCATCAACGTGCGCGCTTCCATCTGCGCTTCCAAAGACAGCGGCACATGCACCGCCATCTGGTCGCCGTCGAAGTCGGCATTGAAAGCCGAACAGACCAGCGGATGCAACTGGATCGCCTTGCCCTCGATCAGGATGGGCTCGAACGCCTGGATACCCAAACGGTGCAGCGTAGGCGCACGATTCAGCATCACCGGATGCTCGCGTATCACCTCTTCGAGGATATCCCACACGATCGGCTCTTCGGCTTCAACCATGCGCTTGCTGGCCTTGATGGTCGTCGCCAGTCCCATCGCCTCGAGGCGGCTGAAGATGAACGGCTTGAACAATTCCAGCGCCATCTTCTTGGGCAGTCCGCATTGATGCAGCTTGAGCTGGGGCCCGACCACGATCACGGAACGGCCCGAATAATCGACGCGCTTGCCCAGCAGGTTCTGGCGGAAGCGGCCGCTCTTGCCCTTGATCATGTCGGCCAGCGATTTCAACTGGCGCTTGTTCGCGCCGGTCATCGCCTTGCCGCGGCGGCCATTGTCCAGCAACGAATCCACCGCTTCCTGCAGCATGCGCTTCTCGTTGCGCACGATGATGTCCGGCGCCTTCAGTTCCAACAGACGGCGCAGACGGTTGTTGCGGTTGATCACCCTCCGATACAGATCGTTCAGATCGGACGTCGCGAAACGGCCGCCATCCAGCGGCACCAGTGGACGCAATTCGGGCGGCAAGACCGGCAGCACGGTCATCACCATCCATTGCGGTTTGATGCCGGACGCGTTGAACGCTTCCAGTATCTTCAATCGCTTCGCGTACTTCTTGATCTTGGTTTCGGAGCCGGTTGCCGCGAGATCGGCGCGTATGTTTTCGATCTCGGCAGCAACATCCAGGCTGCTCAGCAAGGCGCGTATGCCTTCCGCGCCCATCATCGCGGTGAATTCATCGCCATACTCTTCAGTCTTGGTGAGATAGTCATCTTCGGACAACAGCTGGCCGCGGTTCAACGGGGTCATGCCGGGTTCGGTCACCACATAGGCCTCGAAATACAGCACGCGCTCGATATCGCGCAACGTCATATCCAGCACCATGCCCAGGCGGGACGGCAACGACTTCAGAAACCAGATGTGCGCGACCGGGCTGGCCAGTTCGATATGGCCCATGCGCTCGCGGCGCACCTTGGACAAGGTCACTTCGACGCCGCATTTTTCGCAGATCACACCGCGATGCTTCAGGCGCTTGTATTTGCCGCACAGGCACTCGTAATCCTTGACCGGCCCGAAAATCTTCGCGCAGAACAGTCCGTCGCGCTCCGGCTTGAAGGTACGGTAGTTGATGGTTTCCGGCTTCTTGACCTCGCCGTAGGACCAGGAACGGATCTTCTCCGGCGACGCAAGGCCGATCTTGATCGCGTCAAACTCTTCCTTCTGTGTGACCTGCTTGAACAAATCCAGCAATGATTTCATTTGAGACTCCTCAATAATTCAAGATGCAAGGTGAAAGGTGCAAGGCGCAAGAATCTTCCTTGCCCCTTGTCCCTTGCTTCTGTTTTAGTGACGCATCAGATCCATATCGATCGCCAAAGAGCGGATTTCCTTGATGACCACGTTGAATGATTCCGGCATGCCGGCATCGATCTTGTGCTCGCCCTTGACAATGCTTTCATAGACCTTGGTGCGCCCGGCCACGTCATCCGATTTGACCGTGAGCATTTCCTGCAACGTGTACGCGGCGCCATAAGCTTCCAGCGCCCACACTTCCATCTCGCCGAAGCGCTGGCCGCCGAACTGCGCCTTGCCGCCCAACGGCTGTTGCGTCACCAGACTGTACGGCCCTGTGGAGCGCGCGTGCATCTTGTCGTCGACCAGGTGGTGCAGCTTCAGGATGTGCTTGTAACCGACCGTCACCTTGCGATCGAATGCCTCGCCGGTGCGGCCGTCGTAAAGCGTGGTCTGACCAGAAAGCGGCAGATCCGCCAATTCCAGCATGTACTTGATCTCTTCCTCGCTGGCACCGTCGAACACCGGCGTCGCAAACGGAACACCCACCGTCAGGTTGCGGCACAACTCGATGACCTCGTCGTCGCTGAATGCGTCCAGATCGACGTTCTGACCGTTGTGGTGGTTGTAGATCTTGTTCAGGAAGCGGCGCACCTCGGTGATCTTCGCGTTGGTTTGCAGCATCTCGTCGATCTTCTTGCCCAGGCCCTTGGCGGCCCAGCCCAGGTGGGTCTCCAAGATCTGGCCGATATTCATCCGCGACGGCACGCCGAGCGGGTTCAATACCACATCCACCGGAGTGCCGTCCGCCATGTATGGCATGTCTTCGACCGGCACGATGCGCGACACCACGCCCTTGTTGCCGTGGCGGCCGGCCATCTTGTCGCCTGGCTGCAGACGGCGCTTTACCGCCACATACACCTTGACCATCTTCTGCACGCCGGCCTGCAGTTCGTCGCCCTGCGTCAACTTCTTTTTCTTCAACTCGAACGCGGCGTCGAATTCGGCGCGTTTCTGCGCCAACCCTTCCTTGACCTGTTCCATCTGTGCGGCCACTTCGTCGTTGGCAACGCGGATATCGAACCACTGGTGGGGCTCGACGCTGTGCAGGTATTCCCTGCTCAGCTTGGTGCCCTTGGCCAACTTCTTCGGACCGCCATTGGCCACTTTACCGTGCAGCAGCTTTTCCAGACGCGCGAACACATCGTCTTCGACGATGCGCATCTGGTCGACCAGATCCTTCTTGTAGCGATTCAGCTCGTCATCGATGATCTGCTGGGCGCGCTTGTCGCGCTGCAAACCCTCGCGCGTGAACACCTGCACATCGATCACCGTTCCGGAACTTCCGGTCGGCACGCGCAGACTGGTATCCTTCACGTCCGAGGCCTTCTCGCCAAAGATCGCGCGCAGCAGTTTTTCTTCCGGGGTCAACTGGGTCTCGCCCTTCGGCGTCACCTTGCCGACCAGCACGTCGCCCACCGCCACTTCCGCTCCGATATGCACGATGCCGCATTCGTCCAGGCGCGCCAGCTGCGCTTCAGCCAGATTCGGGATGTCGCGCGTGATTTCTTCCGCGCCGAGCTTGGTATCGCGGGCCGCGATGGTCAGCTCTTCGATATGGATGGACGTGAAGCGGTCGTTCGCCAGCACGCGCTCGGAAATCAGGATCGAATCCTCGTAGTTGTATCCGTTCCACGGCATGAATGCGACCAGCATGTTCTGGCCGAGCGCCAGCTCGCCCATGTCGGTGGACGCGCCATCCGCCACCACGTCGCCGCGGTTGATCACATCGCCCACCTTGACCAGCGGACGCTGGTTGATGTTGGTGTTCTGGTTGGAACGCGTGTATTTGGTCAGATTGTAGATATCCACGCCGACTTCACCGGCAGTGGTTTCTTCGTCATTGACGCGCACCACGATGCGGGCCGCATCCACGTAATCGATGCGTCCGCCGCGCCAAGCCTGCACGGTGGTGCCGGAGTCCACCGCCACGGTGCGTTCAAGGCCGGTTCCCACCAGCGGTTTTTCCGCACGCAGGCAAGGAACCGCCTGGCGCTGCATGTTGGCGCCCATCAAGGCGCGGTTGGCGTCATCATGCTCCAGGAACGGGATCAGCGAAGCGGCCACCGACACCACCTGCGAAGGGGACACGTCCATGTATTCCATCTGGTCCGGGGCTGACAACACGAACTCGTTGTGATGGCGCGCCGACACGATATCGTTGGTGAAGTGGCCGCGCTTGTCCAGCTCGGCATTCGCCTGTGCGATGGTGAACTTGCCCTCCTCGATCGCAGACAGGTAATCGACCTCGTCCGATACCTTGCCTTTGGACACCTTGCGGTACGGCGTTTCGATGAAGCCGTACTCGTTGGTGCGCGCATACAGCGCCAGCGAGTTGATCAGGCCGATGTTCGGACCTTCCGGGGTTTCGATCGGACATACCCTGCCATAGTGGGTCGGATGCACGTCGCGCACCTCGAATCCGGCGCGTTCGCGGGTCAGCCCGCCCGGGCCCAGCGCGGAGATGCGGCGCTTGTGGGTGATCTCCGACAAGGGATTGGTCTGGTCCATGAACTGCGACAACTGGCTGGACCCGAAGAATTCCTTGACCGCCGCAGAGATCGGCTTGGCGTTGATCAGGTCATGCGGCATCAGATTATCGGTTTCCGCCTGGCCGAGACGTTCCTTGACGGCGCGCTCCACGCGCGCCAAGCCGGCACGGAACTGGTTCTCGGCCAACTCGCCCACAGCGCGGACGCGCCGATTCCCGAGGTGATCGATATCGTCGATCTCGCCGTGTCCGTTGCGCAGATCGACCAGGATCTTTACCACTTCGACGATATCTTCGTTGGACAGGATCGTCGCCCCGGTCAGCTCTTCGCGCCCGACACGGCGGTTGAATTTCATGCGGCCGACAGCGGAAAGATCATAGCGTTCCTCGTTGAAGAACAAGCCATTGAACAGGTTCTCCACCGCATCTTCGGTGGGCGGCTCGCCGGGACGCATCATGCGGTAGATCGCCACGCGCGCGGTCCACTGGTCGGTGGTTTCATCGGTACGCAGGGTTTGCGAAATGAAGGCGCCATGGTCCAGATCATTGGTATACAGCGTGTTGATCTTCTTGATACCCGCTGCCTGCAGATTGTGCAGCAAGGCTTCCGTGATCTCGTCATTGGCATTGGCGATGATCTCGCCGCTGTCCCTGTCAACCACATTTTCCGCAATCACCCGGCCGATCAGAAAATCTTCGGTCACATCCAGCTTGGTGATGCCGGCCTCCTCCATTTCCCGGATATGGCGCACGGTGATGCGCTTGTCTTTGGCGACGATGACCTTGCCGGATTTGCCCAATATATCGAAACGAGCCGTGTCGCCGCGCAGGCGTTCCGGCACCACCTCGAACTGGATCCCCTTCTTGCTCAGATGGAATGCGTCGAACTCGAAGAACATCTTGAGCATGTCTTCGTTGCTGTAACCCAGCGAGCGCAACAGGATGGTGACCGGCATCTTGCGGCGGCGGTCGATCCGGAAATACACGTAGTCCTTCGCGTCAAATTCGAAGTCCAGCCATGATCCGCGATACGGGATGATGCGCGCGGAAAACAACAACTTGCCGGAAGAATGCGTCTTGCCGCGGTCATGTTCGAAAAACACGCCGGGCGATCGGTGCAACTGCGAAACGATCACGCGCTCGGTGCCGTTGATCACGAACGAGCCGGTGTGTGTCATCAGGGGGATCTCGCCCATGTACACTTCCTGTTCCTTGACTTCCTTGACCGTGGGTTTGGACGCTTCCTTGTCCATGATGGTCAGGCGCACGCGGGCACGCAACGGGGAGGCGTAGGTCAGACCGCGTTGACGGCATTCCTTCACGTCGAACGGAGGCATGCCCAACTGGTAGCTGACAAAATCGAGACGGGCGTTCCTGGAATGGCTGTGGATCGGGAAGATGCCGTTAAAGGCAGCCTGCAAACCACTGTTCTTGCGCTGTTCCGGCGGGGTGTAAGCCTGCAAAAATGCGGCAAAGGACTCCAATTGGGTGGACAACAGGAAAGGAACCGGCAAAGCACCGACTCGCTTTGCAAAACTTTTACGGATACGCTTTTTTTCGGTAAAAGAATAGTTCATATAATCTCCGCGATAATGGGAAAACAAAATTTGCGGGCTATAGACCTTGCGGCGATAGGCCTGCTTACATCTCTTCAAACCGGCATGAACACAAAGTTACGCCTGGTCTAAAAGACAGTGGACAGGAACCCCATTTAGCCTCCTGGCCGCTGCCTTCTACAAGCGGCAAAAGGCTGACGGTGAACCGCCAGCCTTTCGACATCGTAGGTTGTTACTTGATTTCAGCGACGGCGCCGGCTTCCACCAGTTGCTTCAATGCAGCATCGGCATCTGCCTTGGAAACACCTTCCTTGATGTTCTTCGGCGCGCCGTCAACCAGGTCCTTGGCTTCTTTCAAGCCCAGGCCGGTAATGGTGCGGACCGCCTTGATCGTGTTGACCTTGTTGTCCCCGGCGCCTTTGAGCACAACGGTAAACTCCGTTTGTTCAGCCGCAGCCGCGCCCCCCGCAGCCGCACCCCCCGCAGCGGGTCCCGCCACGGCAACTGCGGCAGCAGACACGCCGAATTTTTCTTCCATTTGCTTGATGAGGTCGGAGAGTTCCAGAACCGTCATCTTGGCGATTGCATCCATCACTTCTACGTTCGTTGCAGACATATTGTTCTCCTAATTTTGATCATCCAAGATTCAGTAAATTCAAAAATTTCTATGCAGCAGTTGCGGCTTCGTTCCCTTCGACGTTGCTCAGGGCATGCTTGTCGCGAATTGCAGCCAGCGTGCGCACGAACTTCGCGGTCGTCGCATTCATGGTTGCCATCAGGCGCGCGATCAACTCCTCGCGGCTCGGGGTCGCAGCCAGCACGGCAACCTGTTCCGCGGACATCAGGGAACCGCTCATCGCACCGGCCTTGATCACCAGCTTGTCGTTGGTTTTGGCAAAATCGAACACCACTTTCGCCGCTGCGACCGCGTCGGCGCTCATGCTATACACAAGAGGTCCGATCATTTTTTCAGCCAAAACTTCAAAAGGTGTTCCTTGTACCGCGCGCCTTGCCAAGGTGTTTTTCAACACATGGAAATACACACCCGACTTGCGCGCATTGGAACGCAGCTGGGTAATGTCGGCGACCTGGATACCACGGTATTCTGCCAGAACGATGGTTTGGGCCTGCGCCACCTGGGCGCCCACCTCCGCCACTACAGCTTGCTTTTCTTGCAGATTGAGACTCAAGTCTTCCTCCAGTTTCCGGAATGCACTCTCGGGAATTTCATAAGATCCAGATTCCATCCCAACGACTGCGTCGCGCTAAAAATTTTTTGCTTATATATAAAAATATACAGCGCTGCAAAATTTCTATCGCGCCTAAGTAGCTGGGCGAATTATAAATTCTCCGAAAATCCCTTATGCACATCCCATCGTTTAAAACAGCGACCATGAGTCAGGAGAACAATCATTCCTGCTCGCGGGCACACCATCTGCGTGGGTCGCCGAAAACGTCCGGCATTTAAGTCTCCGGCCAACTGCGCCTTTGACACCTACGGTCTCGGATGCTGCTAGCACGCCAGCATTCCAAAACAGATGTTGGTAAGACATCGGGTCTTGCCAACAAATTCAATTACTCCAAAACAATCAACCTGCCACCAGGCTGGTCTGTTCCACGCGTATCCCGGCCCCCATGGTGCTGGAGAGCGATACTTTCTTCAGGTACACGCCCTTGGATGCGGCGGGTTTGGCCTTGTTCAACGCATCGATCAACGCCAGCATGTTCTCGCGCAGCGCTTCCGGCGCGAATGAGGCGCGCCCGATGGTGCATTGCACGATACCGTTCTTGTCGGTGCGATATTGCACCTGGCCCGCCTTGGAATTCTTTACCGCGCCGGCGACGTCGGCCGATACTGTCCCCACCTTGGGATTCGGCATCAATCCGCGCGGCCCGAGGATCTGGCCCAACTGACCGACCAGACGCATCGCGTCCGGGCTGGCGATCAGCACATCAAAGTTCAGATTGCCGCCCTTGATGGACTCGGCCAGATCCTCGAACCCCACGATGTCCGCTCCGGCGGCCTTGGCTTCTTCAGCCTTTGCGCCCTGGGCGAAAACCGCGACCCGCACCGTCTTGCCGGTGCCCTTGGGCAGCACGACCGAGCCGCGCACCAATTGGTCGGATTTCTTTGCATCGATACCGAGATTGATCGCGACATCGATGGATTCATCAAACTTGGCTACCGCAGTTTCCTTGACCAATTTGAGCGCATCATTCAGAGGGTAATGCTTGTTGCGGTCGACTTTCGCGGCAATCGCCTTATATCGTTTGGACATGTTATACGCCCTCCACGGTGATGCCCATGCTGCGCGCGCTGCCGGCGATGGTGCGCACCGCCGCGTCCATGTCGGCAGCGGTCAGATCGGGCATCTTGGTCGTTGCGATCTGTTCCGCTTGCTTGCGGGTCAGCTTGCCAACCTTGTCGGTGTGCGGTGTCTTGCTGCCCTTTTCCACATTGGCGGCCTTCTTGATCAGAATGCTCGCGGGCGGGGTCTTCATGATGAAAGTGAAACTCTTGTCCGCGAACGCGGTGATCACCACCGGAATCGGCAGGCCCGGTTCCACGCCCTGGGTTTGCGCGTTGAACGCCTTGCAGAACTCCATGATGTTCAGGCCGCGCTGGCCCAATGCCGGGCCGATCGGTGGGCTTGGATTTGCCTTGCCTGCGGGCACTTGCAGCTTGATGTAGCCGACGACTTTCTTTGCCACGTTGATACTCCTTTTCAGTGGGTTAAACGCATACCGCAAAGAACATTCCAAAACCTGCTGCGCGGCCCGATTGCTGCGTTGCCCGGTACTCGCTTCCTCGCCTAACAATCAGGTAGGTCTCGGTCGCTGCGTTCCGTGCGCCTTGCGCTCAAGCCTCTCGCTACGGTTTTGAGAACGTTCTTTCAATACGCTCCCCGTTAAAAAAACCTACTACACTTCCACTCAGTCCTGAATCCTCAGTCCTGTATCTATCAGGCCTTTTCCACCTGGCCGAAATCCAGTTCCACCGGTGTCGACCGGCCAAAGATGGTCACCGCCACGCGGATCTTGTTCTTGTCGTAATTGACATCCTCGACCGAACCGTTGAAATCGGTGAACGGGCCTTCCTTGACCCGCACCAGCTCGCCCACTTCGAACAATACCTTGGGTCTCGGTTTTTCAACACCCGCCCGCATCTGCTGCATGATGTTCTGCACTTCCTTCTCGCTGATCGGCGTAGGCTTCATCGCCGAACCCCCAAGAAAACCGGTCACCTTGGGAGTGCTCTTCACCAGGTGCCAGGTATCGTCGGTCATTTCCATCTCGACCAGCACATAACCGGGGAAGAACTTGCGCTCGGTGATGCTCTTCTGTCCGGATTTCAGTTCCACCACTTCCTCGACTGGAACCAGAATCTGGCCGAATTTATCCTGCATGCCCTCGCGCTGGATGCGCTCGGTCAATGCTCTCTGCACGCTTTTCTCAAACTGCGAGTAAGTATGAACGACATACCAATGCATGGCCATCACTCGCCCCGCCCCATCAACTTGTTCACCAGGACCATCAGACTAGCGTCCACCGCCCACAGGAACAAAGCCATGGTGACCGCAAACGCGATCACCACCGCAGTGGTCTGCAAGGTCTCCTTGCGCGTCGGCCATACCACACGCTTCGCCTCGGCGACAGAATCGCGTCCGAAAGAAAAAAAGCGTTTTCCGGGCTCGCTGGTCCATGCCACTCCCGCTGCGAGCAGCAAACCGGCCAGTATCGAAACCAGCTTCACCACTGCGGGGCTATCGTGCAAATTGTAATAGCCCGCGATGCCCGCCGATGCAACCAAAAATGCAACGAACAACTTAATTTTGTCTGCCATGCGCAATCATTCCAATCAATCGTTACTTGCCATTGTTGGCAGGCCAGGAGGGTCTCGAACCCCCAACCCTCGGTTTTGGAGACCGATACTCTACCAATTGAGCTACTGGCCTAAATACAGTTGTCAGTTTCTGGCCGCCAGCCGGTCTTGTCCGCTGCGCGGATGCTGCATCAAGCAACGGCCAACTTCGAATGGCTAACGGCTACGGTTACTCGATAATCTTTGCAACCACCCCGGCGCCGACGGTGCGGCCGCCTTCGCGGATCGCGAAACGCAGGCCCTCTTCCATCGCGATCGGCGCGATCAGGTTCACCGTGATGCTCACGTTGTCCCCCG
>Ga0335085_10005520_pt1 | contig 20233 bp, 10 predicted proteins | sample Lox_Sample_45_FD_206712 | JGI IMG/M metagenome (GOLD analysis project Ga0335085, IMG submission 206712) | Soil microbial communities from Loxahatchee National Wildlife Refuge, Florida, United States - Lox_Sample_4.5 | ecosystem: Environmental > Terrestrial > Soil > Wetlands | place: USA...
TTAGTCAGGATTCCCGGCTGCGCCAGGGCCGAGCCCGCGCATAGAGCGGCCACACAAAGTGTCGCGATTCGCATCGTCATCCTCTCCTCGGAGCCGCCATCGGCTCGAACCACGGCGTGCCCGGCACTTGCGCTTTGCGCGCGCCATCTTCGTTCATCTCCACTCCCAAACCGGGCCGCTCGGGTATCACGATGAATCCCTTCTGAATGATCTCGCCTTCCTTCACCCAGTTCTTCCACAGATCCGGGGAATCGATCCAATGCCACTCTTGCACCAGGAAGTTCGGAATCACCGCGCAAACATGCGCCGTCGCCATCATTCCGATCGGCGACGTCACGGCGTGAGGCGCCACGGGTACGTAGTAGGTGTGGGCCATATCGCCGATCTTGCGTGCTTCCAGCAGCCCGCCGCATTTCTGGAAGTCCGGCATAATGATATCGACCGCGCGCTTCTCCAGCAGTTCGCGGAATCCCCAGCGCATATAGAGGTTCTCGCCGCAACAGATGGGCGTGCTGGTTGATTCGCGCACTTCGCGCATCGCGTCGACATTCTCCGCCGGGACCGGTTCTTCGAGCCACATCAGCTTGAAGGGCTCCAGTTCCTTGGCCACGCGCTTTCCCGTAGTGGCGTCATAGCGCGCGTGCATGTCGACGGCCAGGCTGAAATCCTGCGGGTAGTTTTCCCGCGTGAATGCCACCTTCTCCACCATGTGACGCAATTCGGCGTTATTCGCGGTCCAGTTCACGCGATCGAAACGCGAGGGATCCATGGCATCATCGATATCGATCTTCGCCGCGGAGAAGCCCATTTCCTGGATCTGCTTGATCCGCGCCTTGGATTGCTCATCGCCTGGAATCATTTCCCTTGCGCCGGAATCGCAGTAGATGCGCACACGATCACGCACCTTGCCGCCCATCAACTGGTACACAGGCAGCCCGAGCGCTTTCCCGGCGATATCCCACAGAGCGATCTCGACGCCTGTAAGCGCGGTCACGTACTGGCCGGCCTGCGCGCCGGCAAAGACGCCCGAGGTACGGATCCTCTCGAATGCCGCCTCGATGTTCAGCGGGTCCTGCCCTATGAGCATCCGCCCGAACGATTGGATCAGCGGCACGTTGCCAGAAGCGGCATCGGTGGATTCCCCCTGGCCGATGATGCCCTGATCGGTGTACACACGAACGTGCACCTGATAGCCGTGCACCCGCACTTCGGCGGTGCGAACGTCGGTGATCTTCAATTTGGGGCGGCGATATTCGTTGACCGCTTGCTCTACGGCGGCGCGGAGCGATGGCAGTCCCGCAGGGGCCGCCATCGACAGCAGGGCGCCCTTCAAAAGACTTCTACGATCCGGTCGTTCCATGTATGACTCCCTGTCAATGCCTCATATCGACTCTCATCAGCGCCTTTCAAATTCGTAAACGTCGATGCTGATCGGAGCGACTTGCAGCGTCTTCGGCGTCTGGGCTACGGGCATTTCCGTAACCCGAACCTCGTGGCGGCTCAGACCCGTTATGGAATCGATAGTGGGACCGGTCAGGCGCCAATGCCGTCCCTTCCCCTGCAACTCGATTCCGATGATCGAAAGATCGAGTTCCCGAGCGGATTCAGTGGGGTTGACCACGGCTATCGTCAATGCCTTTCCGTTGCTCGTGAGCGCCGCGCTCACGTCGAGCGGGTATGTAGGGCTGCCGGCGTTCACGCGCGGCTGGTCCCCGCCGACCGGATACTTCGGCAGCGGCGGGGGTGAGTTGCCATCTACCTTCGCCGGCACCGTCCCGAAATGATCGCGGTAGAGCTGAAACAGAAGCCCGGTGGTATTGAATGCTGCCTCGGTCGCACTAAATTCAATCGAGGAGGTCCCCATGGTATGGCCGGCCATCCGGATCAGGTCCGTGTGCCGGAACATCTCGTGCAGTACCAGGGCGTTGGCGAGCGTTTGCCTCAGGTTAGCGGGCAGGCGGGTCAGCGCCCATTCGTCGAGGGCAATTTCGAGATGTTTAGTCCTCAGAGCCGGGTATCGACGCGCATATTCCTCATAGGCTTCCACTTTGCCGCGCACCCGATTGGCCGGCCAGTAAGAGGCTTCGACCAGGGGCATCTCGACCGGCACGCGCTTGTTCTGGGCGAGATCGAATCGCTCGTTGGCATAGCTGTACCAGTGCTCCGACATCACGTCGATGCTGTCGAGGCAGTTAGCGATCAATCCGCCGGTCCAGTCGGCATCCGAGCCGTAATCGCCCACCACCTTGCCGGTCAGGGCCAGAGACAAACTGTTCACCGTCATCTCCTCCGGCGTCGCGCCGGTCCCGAGCAGCGTGATCGTGGGATCCACCCCGCGCATCGCCTCGGCGAACATATTGTGCTTGATGACGTACTGCTTGAGCGCCATGTGTCCGAACTGCCATGGGCCGTACATCTCGTTACCGATGCCCCACCACTGGACGTGGTACGGAGCAGGGTGCCCGTTGGCGGCGCGCCGCCTGCCCATGGGAGTCTCAGGCGAGCCGTTCACGTATTCGACCAGTTCGGCAGCCGAATGGGCATCTCCGAAACCCGCGTTGACGCTAATGAACGGGTCCACGGCTAAGATCGCGCACAGGGTTAGAAACTCGTCCGTGCCGACATCGTTGGGCTGCAGGGCCGACCAGACGGGGTCCCACCGCGGCGGCCTCTTGTCGGGGTCCCCGATGGCGTCGCGCCACTCATGAGCGGAGAGAAAGTTGCCGCCGGGAAACCGGTACATGCCGGAATGCAGTTGCTTCAACAGGTCCGTAGTATCGCGTCGAAACCCCCGAAGGTTGTCGGACGGCATAAGAGAAACGGCCCCGATATGGAACCGTCCATCGCCCGTGGCGCCAATTTCGATGCGGCCATTGTCGGTATCTCCCTGTGCCGTAAACCGCAGGGGGAAGCTACTGTACGTGGGCTTTAGATCCGTAAGCCGGACCGTATGCCGCTCGCCTGGCCCTGAGCCCCAGATCAGGCTGACCATAACCGGGATACCCGGTTCGCCGGCTAAGACGATGCGCCCTGTGTAACTCCTGGATTTGCGCAAGACGATCCCCGCCTGCTGAATGCCGTGCAGTTCCGCGGCGGCGAGTTTGATGACCGGACTCTGCAATCCCACATAGGGATGGTCCCGGTCCATTACGACCGTGGAATCGGGACCGATCGGCCGCCAGCGGTTCGGGGCGCGACCTCGCATCGGACCTCTTCCGGCAGGCGGCGGAGCCGGGTTTTCCGAGTTGATGGCGTAATAGAACTTGCGGTCATCGAGCATCTCGGCCCATAGACTGCGGTTGACCAGATCGCCGATGTGCTCGATGAACTGCCCATACATGTAAGGGGAAATGGGAGCGCGGGTCTCGCCTGCGTCGATCGTGACGGCGATCCGAGATTGTGCGCCGGCAGCAGCGATCAGAATCGCCGCCATCAACACTATCGGCAGTGACTTACGGGACAAACTCCTTCCTATTGATACGCTGCGGCAGGCCGTTGGCTGGCTGCGGGGCGTGGCTGCGGAGAGTAGAACGCCCTTCGTTTGAAAGCGCCTCATTTCTGGCCGCATGAGTTGATCCCTTTAGGTAGTTGCCGGTCGTCGCCGGAGCGGCGGCTTCCGTGTTGGGTCCACCCACACTCGTAGGAATGAATCCTACAAAACACAACTCTCGAATCTGGCCGGAGATCGTATCACGTAATTCGCGCGGGGGCTAGGTTTGGTACAGTGTCCGAGATCAAGTCCTAGTGAAATCTTTTAGTTAGTCTCAGGAAAAAGTTGGCCCGCCGGGTCGGGCTAACGGTTAGCCGCGCATCCTAACCCCGCCCCATTCCCCCAAAATCGTTTGTGTTATGATGCGCGGAGAGCACCGGGATGTCCGAGGGCAAGCGGCTGACAGCATCACGGGAAGTGGCAGTCCGGGCAGAGCTTGCGCGACTGCTGGAGAGTGCTGCGTTTCGGACCAGCAAGCGATGCCGCGAGTTCCTCCAATACATCGTCGAGCACACCATTAGCGGGCCTAATGGCGCTCTCAAAGAACGTTCAATCGGCGTGGAGCTCTTTCAGCTTCCCCAGGCTTTCGACACGGGCCAGCACGCCATTGTCCGGGTAACGGCCAACGAGGTGCGGAAAAAACTGGCCCAACACTATCTCGCCGAGAATGGCTCGTCGCACCCGGTAAGAATCGATTTGCCGCCAGGTTCATATTTAGCTGAATTCACTTGGGAAACCGCGGCCCTAGAGGCGCAGACCCCGAATGCGGAAACGCCGGCTGCCCATATGCCGGTTGCTGCGCCAGCCGCCGAAGTGCCGCAACCGGATATCGCCCGGAAAGATCTTCCGCCGGATCCGAGATGGCGTACGGGTCGGCTCATCATGTATGCCGTGGCCGTGATTGTTATTGCTGGCGCCGCGTTTGCCTGGAAATTGCGCGATGTGAAACCCATCTCCGTCGAGTCCAAATCTCCCGTCGTTTCAGCGCCTGCCGCGAACTCGGGCCTGTCTTTGGGGAGCGTTCGGATGGTCGCGGGTTCCAGCAGCCCTTACATCGATCGCAGCGGGTGGACCTGGGAACCGGACCGTTTCTTCACCGGAGGGAATGTCCTTGTCCGTCCCGCCGAGCGAATTCTGCGGACGCTGGATCCGAACATCTACCGGCACCTGAGAAGCGGCGATTTCCGGTATGACATTCCGTTGCAGCCGGGATCCTATGAACTGCATCTTTACTTTGCCGAAACGGGTTTGGGCGATTTCATCAGCGCGGAATCCAGCGGGGAGGGCCAGCGCTTGTTCCGAGTCTTCGCCAATGGAAAACAGATTCTGAATGCGTTCGATGTGGTGGCCGATGCAGATGGCGCCAATGTCGCGGATGAACGCGTCTTCAGCAACATCTCACCTGCCGAAGACGGGTTCCTGCACCTGAGCTTCAACTCGATGCGAAGCACTGCGATGCTCAATGGCATCGAGGTGTTTCCGGCCAGCGCCGGGAAGCTTCTGCCGGTTCGAATCCGCGCGGGTTGGACCTCTTCGTGGCAGGCCCCGGACGGGGCGCGTTGGCGCGCGGACTCCTATTTCCTGGGAGGAAACGCGCTGGTCCGCACTACCAACCCCGCACAGCAGAACAACTCCATGGCCCCCGACCGAGAGCTTTATGCCAGCGAACGATGGGGGCATTTTTCCTATGCCATCCCCGTTGCCGACGGCCGCTACCGGGTTACCTTGAAATTCTGCGAGGGTCATTACGGACGCCGCAATAGTGGTGGGGGTGGTGTCGGCAGCCGCGTATTCGACGTGTATTGCAACGGCGTGGCGCTGCTGCGCAATTTCGACATTTTCAAAGAAGCAGGCGGAGAGGGCCGGCCTCTCGACCGCGCGTTTTCCGGAATCCGGCCGAATGCGCAGGGCAAGATCCTCCTCAGCTTCGTTCCCACCAACGGAATGGCGTGTGTGAACGGCATCGAAGTGGTGGAAGACTCGAGATAGTCATTTCGCAGGTTCCAAAATGCTGCCGGATCGACGAACGCTCCGCCGTAAATCGTCTGTGGATCGAACGTTTGTGCCGCGCCACTTGATTACTCGATACACTAGGTTTGATACTGTCGCAAGTGGAATCAGGAACTTAGGGGCTCCTGCTAACCGTTAGCCCTGAAGGTTAGGCGGTCCTTGGCCTCCAACACTTGCCCGGCGGGTTGAAGCTCCACTTCGACCAGACCCATGGCGGCCTGGTAGCCAACGCCGACAAATCGGCAGTTCTCAATTGCCTGCGACGACCGCAAATAGCACCGTCCTGACGCCCGGATCAAAGGCGTCTCGGTAATCGTGTCCTCCAAGCCGGTTCCGAACGGGAAGGCCGCCCGCCAGTCGAATGCAGCGGCGACTCTGTTCAATGGCGCGGGTCGTCCCGCCGTCTCCCTTACCGGCGATCGGCCTGGCATCAGGGAGGGATGGCCGGTCCTAGGGGAGGCATGGCCGGGAGAATGCTTTTTAACGGAGCAGTCTAACTGTTAACAGCCAAGCTCAGTCAAGCCAGCCAGTCGATCCCAACGGTAATATTCTAATAGCGTTAGACTCGTATAACGGTAGCAAACCTAGCCCCGCGGCGGATCCGGTGTTACAGTTCCGGAAACCAGAGCCGGAGTCACGGTAAGCAAGCCATGCATGAGGGGGGAGGCGTCTTTCTCCGGGACGGGTCGGTGGCTGAGTGGTAATGGAATTGAGGCGCTTCGTCTTCGGTTCGGAACCAGTGTGCATATGAAATCTGTTCTCCTGATTACGGCTCTCGCGCTAGGCTCGCTTGGTCTTGCGCTGGACGGCGTCGTCAACATCCACGACCCGTCCACAATCGTGCAGTGCAATGGCAAGTTCTATACGTGGGGCACTGGCGGCTCCGGGCTGGTCTCTGACGACGGCTGGACGTGGCGTCGCGGCGCCCAACTCCCGCGTCGGGGCCTGGCGCCCGACGTAATCCACATCGGCGACCGATGGTATGTATACACCGCCGCAAACATCGGCGCGCAGCCGAAGGCCGCCGTCAACATGATCTGGAGCAAGACGCTCGATCCGGATGCGCCCGACTACAAATGGAACGAGGGCGGCGTGGTGGCGTCTTCCGATGGCGTCGAAGACTCCAATGCCATCGATCCGGGGTTGTTTCTCGACCCCACGACAGGACGGCTGTGGCTGACCTACGGCTCTTATTTCGGCTACATCCGGCTGGTGGAACTCAATCCCAGGACCGGCACGCGCCTCAACCCTAACGACACGCCGGTCAACCTCGCCATCAACTGCGAAGCCTCGGACATGATGTATCACGAGGGCTGGTATTACCTGCTGGCCACGCACGGCAGTTGCTGCCGGGGCGCGGATTCCGGATACAACATCCGCGTCGGCCGGTCGAGGACGGTCACCGGCCCGTACCTCGACGCCGAAGGCATCGACATGATCCAGGGTGGCGGCAAGCTGCTGATCGGCTCTGGCGGCCGAGTGATTGGCGCCGGACACTTCGGCCTGCTCGATCTCGGCGATGGCGTGCAAAAGTTCTCCATCCACTGGGAAGCCGATCTGGACCGCGGTGGAGCGAGCGTGCTCGACATCCGGCCGCTATTGTGGAGAGACGGCTGGCCCGTGGCAGGCGAGAACTTGAAGGAAGGCACCTATGAGCTCGAGTCTGTGCGCACTGGCACATCGCTCGAGATGGCTGCGGAGGGAGTGCCCGTCGGCGGTCCTCGCGGCCGCGGCGGGCGGGGTGGTCCCGGCCGCGGTGGTGCTCCGCCGTCCTCCGGCACAGCAGCGCCCGGGGCACCGCCGCCCGGCGGTGGTCGTGGGGGCGGAGGAGGGATGTTCGCCGGCACGGGCGCGCCGATCCCTCCCCAAGATGCTGCGCAAGTTTCGGCGAACTGGCCCGCGGGTGAGATCGGCGCCCGCATGGCCAATTACCTCTGCCAGGCCCAGCAGAAGTGGGCCATCACCGCCGTCCCTAACGCCGGTGGCTATCCTGGTTCGCCGTACTTCAAAATCACAATCGCGAGCACGGATCGCGCGCTGGCCGCGACTGCGGATGGCGAACTGGTCGTGCTGCCCGCTTTCACCGGCGCGCCGGAGCAACTCTGGCGGTTCGATCAGCTTGCCGACGGCTCCTGGCGCATCATGCCCAAGTCGGTTCCCAATTCCAAAGAAGCGCTGGCCCTTTCGGCGGTGGGCGCGAGTTCCGCGACGCTGGCTAGATTCGATCCCCACAGCGACAAACAGCGCTGGTGGATTCAGAGACCATGAAAGCCCATCCAATGACACTCGCCGTTCTGCTGGCGATCGCTGCCGGCGCTCAGGTGGCGCCGATCACCCTCACTGCTCCCGTCACGCCGGAAATAGCCCCGGACGGACAGGGATTCATTCCACGTTGGCTGCTGCTCGAACCGATCCCTGTGAACGGACTCACCGAGGGCGCCGTCCAGAAGATCGTCAAGGCCGATTACTTCCCCAATCAGTACACGATGCTGCCGCATGATGGCGAGAAAGTGACCGCCGGCAATACGGAACTCACCTGGCACGCCGTGGACACCAGGCTTTATAACGTCAACCTCTATCATTTTGCCCATGCTTTGGGTAAGCCGACATCCGACGTCCTGTTCTGGGCCGTGACGATCGTCAACTGCCCGCGAGAAATGGCGGACGTCCGCCTGGCCATCGGCTCCAACGCAGCCTCGGTCTGGTGGGTCAACGGCAAGGAAGTGATCGGCATCTATGGCGACCGCCAGACCGTGATTGACGATGGCGTCTCCAAACGGCTGACGCTCCACCAGGGTCCGAACATCGTGCGCGCGGCGATTATCAACGGCGGCGGCGCGACTGACTTTTGCGCCCGGTTTTTGGATGCGGATGACAAGCCGCTGAAGGATTACACCGTTAGTCTGAGCGAGGCCGCCAAATGAAGCGCCTGGCCCGACCAGAAGGAGGTCTCTTTGCGGATCCTGATTAACGCCGCTATCTGCTGCATCGCCGCGGGAACCATTTCCGCCCAGCGAGGTCCGGCTCCCTACTACGAGGACACCAACAATGTACCCATTTCGCCGGAGGTGCACGCCGACCGGACGGTTACGTTTCGGGTCTTCGCGCCCAAGGCAAGCGAAGTAGTATTGATGGGATCCCCGGGCATCCTGGAGTTCACCAAGAAGCCGCTGCCGCTCGAGAAGGGCGAGGCGGGAGTATGGAGTCTGACGATCGGCCCGCTTCCCCCCGGCTTCTACACGTACGGCTACGCGATCGACGGCGGTCTTCGAATGCCCGATCCGTCAAACCCGAACCTCGAGGTGCGCCGTTGGGGCGACACGAGCATGTTCATCGTTCCCAACCCCGAGAAGGCAGTCTTTGAGGAACGGCGTGTGCCGCACGGGACGGTTCACGTGAATTTCTACGATTCCCAGAATCTGGATAGCGAGCGGATGGTGTACGTCTACACGCCTCCAGGCTACGAAACCGGCAGACAGAAGTACCCGGTTCTGTATTTGCTTCACGGCAACGGGCAGATCGAAGCCTCGTGGACATGGACAGGGCGTGCCAACGTGATCATGGACAATCTCCTGGCTGACGGGAAGGTCAAACCGATGATCGTGGTAATGCCTTACGGCCACATACCGCGGGAGATCAAGTCCGCACCCGGCGCGCCCGCTCCGCCCAACGACCCCAAGGCAATCGAGAAGGAACTGCTTACGGCGGTGAAGCCGATGGTGGAAAGCAAGTATCGCGTCCTGACGGACCGCAATCACCGCGCCATCGGCGGTTTGTCGATGGGGGCCGGGCAATCGATGTCGATTGGTCTGCACAATCTCGATCAGTTCGCCTACATTGCCGCGTTCAGCGGTGGAGGCAATCGGTCGGAGTGGGAGAAGACCGACCCGGCCATCCTGAACCAGAAGCTGAAGGTCCTGTGGATCGGTTGCGGCACGGAAGACCCGGGATACAACGGCGTGAAGGCGATGGATGACTTGCTGACCAAAATGAATGTGAAGCACGTCTGGAACCAATCAGGCGGCGGGCATAGCTGGCCGAACTGGCAGGTTTACCTTTCGAAATATGCGCCGCTGCTTTTCCGGGATTAGAGAAACGCAAGGGAGACCACATGCCTCAATCGAAAATCAACCGGCGGCAGGCATTGCTCCTGCCGGCAAGCGCCGGCATGACGGCTGCGCTGGCGAATGCGTCCGACAGCACCAAGACCGCCGCGCATGAGGAACCGGGCGGGTGCTCGACCCCGCGGTCGGCAGTCGCGAAAACACAGTACGGCAAGGTGCGTGGGTATATCGAGAGCGGCGTCCTCACGTTCAAGGGGATACCGTACGGCCAGAACACCGGCGGCGAAAACCGCTGGCTTCCCGCTAAACCGCCCAAGCCGTGGGAAGGCGAGTATCCCGCGCTGGTTTACGGCGCCAATTGTCCGCAGCGTCTGCACGACTACACCGCCATCGAACAATCGTTCCTCTACGACTGGGACGACGGCTGGATGAGCGAGGACATGCTCAAGCTGAACGTATGGACGCCCTCCCTGACCGGCAAGCGTCCGGTGCTTGTCTACTTTCACGGCGGCGGCTTTACGTTCGGCTCGTCCTACGAATTGCCCTCGCAGGAAGGCGCTCAGTTGGCGCGGCATCACGATGCCGTGTCGGTGACGGTCAATCACCGCCTCAACCTGCTGGGCTTCCTCGATATGTCCGAGATGGGCGGAGCGGCATATGAGGATTCGGTAAACGTCGGCATGACCGACCTGGTGGCGTCACTGCGCTGGGTGCGCGACAACATTTCGAATTTCGGAGGTGATCCGGACGCGGTGATGATTTACGGCCAGTCAGGCGGCGGATCGAAGGTCACTTGCCTGATGGGAATGCCGTCGGCGGCGGGATTGTTTCATCGCGCATCGGTGCAGTCCGGCGGCGGCAGCAACCTTCCCGACAGGGAGCAATCGCGCGAGTTGTCCAGAGAATTGATGAAGGAACTGGGAGTGGGGCGGAACGATCTTGCCGCGCTCCAGAAGATCGAGTGGGCCAAACTGAACGCGGCCGGCAATGCCGTGATCGCGAGGCTCAGTCCGCCGGGAGCGGGCCTGGGCGGACCGGGCGGGCCGCCGAGCGCGAGGCCGCGCATCGGGTGGTCGCCGACCATTGATGGCCGGATAGTGACGATGAGCGCTTTTTACAACGTCGCTCCGGAGATCTCGAAGAATGTCCCGATGCTGATCGGCAACGTCAGCGAAGAGGGGAATCGGATGTCTTCGCGCCCGACTGAGGCTGAGTGGCATGCGGCTTTGGCGGGAACGTGGGGAGAGACCAAAGCAACCGCCCTGATTGCAGCGATGAAAAAAGCGCACCCGGAGAAGAGTATCCGCACGCTGTCTTACGGGGTAAACGGTCTGACCGCGCGCAACAACGTCCAGCGTATGGTCAGGCTGAGGTGGGAACAGAAGGGCGCGCCGGTCTATCAGTATTACTTCACGTGGCAGTCGCCGATGCTGGAGGATGCCGGCGCGTGGCACACCGCCGAGCTGGCCTTCTGCTTCGACAACACGAAGCGCTGCGAACAAGGGACCGGCCACACACCGGAAGCGCAGGCGCTGGCGAAAAAAACGGCCACCGCGTGGGTGAACTTCGCCCGCACCGGCAATCCCAGCCAGGCCGGACTAACCTGGACGCCGAGCAATCCGGATCGCTGCCCGACGATGGTCTTCGACAATCACTGCCGCATGGTGGACGATCCTGAAGGCGAGGTGCGGAGGATCCTGTTGGGCTGACGGATGGCCGCGAGCCTTTTTTGGTAGGAGTGACACCGGCTCCGCCCGGCCACAACGGCGGCGAGCAAAGCAAAGCAACCGGTTCGTCTGATGAAGGCAGGGGGGCGCCCCCGGGGTCCGCTGGCTCGGCGTTTCCGTGTTGGCCGGGAGCTCCAACTGATTTCGCCTTGTACGATCCCGGCGGCAGATCGATTCGCACCGCTTGAAAGGCCAGCAGCCGTTGCAGCCCTATGGCGCGGTCTGCTCGCGTGGTTCGCCGAGTCCCGTCCGTTCGGCAGCGCAGATCCTCTGCCCCCGCGGCGTCAGATCATACCTGTTGGTCGTAAACGGGGAGGCGGTTAACCGTCCGTCTTAACTGTTAAAGGAAAGGACCCCGGGTCTGTTCCGGGGTATTAACGATATTAGGATTCTAATAGATTTAAACTCGAGATACAGTATCAAACCTGTTCAGCGTCGGTTTTCGCTGCTAGAATGCCGCCGGTGATAGTGGGAGTTCTGTCTTCAACCCTCCGCCGCAAACATGGCCGGAGGAAGTGATCGGTGTCGCTGGCCGCGTCGTCGGCGGCAGCGCCAGGCAGCAACCCAGCGAGGTGAACCAATGCAACCGAACATTAGGGTGTTTCTACGGTCTTTAGCCCTATTTGTGGCCTTGTCTGCCATTCCGGCATCCGCTCAGACTTACGGCGAGGTCACGGGACATATCAGCGATCTGTCAGGCGCTGCCGTGCCGGGGGCCAACGTTTTCCTCACCAACGTCGCAACCAATGCGCTGCGAACGACCGTTTCCACCGATTCGGGAGACTATACATTTCCGGCCGTCGCGCCGGGCTTCTACAATATCCGAGTCGAAAAACCTTCGTTCAAGCACGCCACCACCAGCAATGTTCAGCTTCAGGTCCAACAGACACTGCGCCTCGATTTCTCGCTCGAGGTTGGCCAGGTCAGCGAATCCATTGAAGTCTCCGCATCGGCCCAGATGCTGCAGACAGAAAACGTAACCATGGGAACAGTGATCGAGAACAAGGGGATTGTCGAATTGCCGCTCAACGGGCGGAACTATCTGGGCCTGGTTGCGCTGGCGGCAAACACGAATACGCTCTCTTCCGGCTCCGGCCAGGCCGGCGGACGCCTGGGCGGCGACCGAGCGGCTCAATCCATCTCCGCCGGCGGCAACCGCATCATGTTCGATTACTTCACCTTGGACGGCGTCACCAACACCGATCCGGACTTCTCCACGTACATCGTGCTTCCCTCGGTCGACGCCATCCAGGAATTCAAGGTGCAGACCGGCGTCTATCCGGCCGAATTCGGTCATCAGTCCACTCAGGTCAATGTCGTGACGAAGTCGGGCGGCAACGCTTATCACGCCGCATTATTCGAGTTCATCCGCAATGACAAACTCGACGCCGTGCCGTACGCCTTCACAGCCACTCATCCCGTCAAATCGCCGTTCAAGTGGAACGATTACGGATTCGAAGTGGATGGCCCGGTGCGGATTCCCAAACTGTTCGACCTTCGCAACCGGCTTTTTTTCATGGCCAACGACGAATGGAAGACCCAACGCCAGAATTCGCAGGGAACCTATTCCGTGCCGACTCCCGCCATGTTCACGGGCGACTTTAGCGCTTTCGGCACGACGATTTACGACCCGGCCAGCGGACTGAACGGAGCGACCAAGACGCCGTTTCCCAGCAACATCATTCCTTCGAACCGGATCGACCCGATCTCGAAGAAATTTCTGAACTACTATGTGCCTTCCAATCTCCCGGGCCTGTCCAACAACTACACGCAGATGAACTCATCGCCCAACAACCGCGATTCCTTCATTCTGCGCATGGACTTTGTGGAATCGGCGAAATCGCAATGGACGGGACGATATAGCTGGGGCGACGAAAACCAGTCGTCCACCGGCATCAGCATCACCGGCAGCAAGATTCTCACGAACCTCGAGCAGTACCTGGGGACCAACACGCGCACGTTCACCCCTTCACTGGTGAACGAAGCGCGATTCGGCTACTCGCGCCTGAGCAATTCGCTGGGTACGTATTCGGCGTACAACGTCGATAGCGTTACCGCCATTGGCATACCCGGCCTCAGCCCCGGCGCGCCGGTTTCGTGGGGCGTTCCCATGGTCTCTTTCGCCGGGGATGGCTTCATCGCCATCGGCGATGCACAGGACGGGCCCTATGCCATTGACGACAATGCCCTCCAAGTAGTCGACAACCTCTCCTGGACCCACGGCAAGCACACCTTCCGTTTCGGTTTCGAATATAGCCGCCAGAACTTCAACCAGATCGGGAACCAATTCTCGCGAGGGCAGTTTGCATTCCAGCCGAACGCCACGCAGAGTTCCACTAAGACCGGGGGGGATGCGTTTGCCGAATTTCTTCTGGGCGACCTCTACAATTCGATTGTGGCGGTGGCCTTGGCCGACGCCAAGTTTCAACGGAACGCCGAAGCGGCTTTTGTGGACGACACCTGGAAGGTCGGCCCCAAAGTGACACTGAGCCTCGGACTCCGCTGGGAACTGACACCGCCCTGGAGCAACACGCGCAACAATCAGTTCACCGCCGCGGTAACGCACATCTATGCCGTGTCGAACGCCCCGGACACGCCGTACATGCTTCGCCAGGGCAACTGCTCCGACCCGTACGCGGGGCCTCCGCCCATCATGATCCGGTGGACCACGGTCAGCGCGAAGTGCAGCAACGGGCAATTGCCGTATCAACTCATGGATACGTCGTACCGCGATTTTGCTCCGCGCGTGGGCATCGCCTACTCGCCGGATGTGAAGACGGTGGTCCGGGCCGGGTTTGGCATATTCTACAACCAGGACATTGGCAATGCGTATTTTGACCTGGCCCGGAACATCGCCGGCCGCGTCACCCTCACTTCCGACCTTGGGACGCCGTCTCTGTTCTTCAGCAATGCGATCCCGGGCGGCGGCAGCGGGGCGACTGCCAATGTGCCCTCTCCTTATGCCTATGCCATGCCGCCTGACCACAAGACTACCTACGTCATGCAGTACCTGCTCGACCTGCAGCGGCAATTGACGCGCGACTGGGCATTCGAGGCCGGATATCTGGGCAGCGCGAGCCGTCATCTGCAGGGCTTTCAGGACGTGAACCAGGCTATTCCAGGCACCGTTGGGAGCGCTACCTCGCGCATGCCATGGCCTGGCTTCAGCAATATCCAAATGGTGCAGGACGGCGGCAACGGCACTTACAACGCCCTCAGCGTCAAAATCACGCGGCGGTTCAGCCAAGGCATGAGTGTGGTCGGTTCCTATACGTTTTCGAGAGCCATCGACACGACCAGCGGAATCCGCAACCAGGGCTTCGATACGTTATACCCGCAGAACAGTTACTGCCTGAGCTGCGAAAAGGGACTCTCGGCCTTCGACGCACGCCAGCGCGTGGTGACTTCCGTCCTCTACGATTTACCGGTCGGAAAGGGCAAGGCGCTGAACATCACGAACTCCCCGGCCAACGCGATCATTGGCGGCTGGCAGTCGGGTGGCACTCTGACCTTCCAGAGCGGCATGCCGGGAAACCTGGGGATCGGCGGCGTGGATAATGCCAGTACGGCCGCCGGCGGTTACGATCGCCCCAGTTCCACCGGTGTGAATCCGTATCTCAGCAATGCGACACCTTCCCGATATTGGAATCTGGATGCGTATGTGGAAGCTCCTCCCGGACAGTTCGGAACGGCTGGGCGTAACTCCATTCTTGGACCGGGGATCGTCGGATTCGATGCCTATGTGCATAAGGAATTCCACATGCCGTACAAGGAAGGCCACATTATTCAGTTCCGATTTGAGGCCTTCAATCTCCTCAACCACCCGAACTGGGGGATGCCCAGCCTGAACGTTCTGTCGGGGGCGGCCCGGCCTGGAATGCCGAGCACCGCTGCTCACCAGAACTTCGGCGTGATTACCTCGACAAACGGTTCCATGCGCCAGATCCAGTTAGGCTTGAAGTATTCGTTCTAATTGGGCTGGATTTCAATTCGGGCGCGCCCGGTAGCGGGAGGCGAGCGGGAGGATCCTGCCAAGTACTCTCCACTCGCCTCGGCCAGATTGCAGCTTGAAGTCTATCAAGCCGCTCAAAGGGCATGCTCTTCGGTCAGTCTATCCTCGTTCGACTCCCCCATTATCACTTGCCCTGAAACAGCAACGGCGCGAATTCGTGCAGGTCGCGCCGCCAACTCAGCCATTCGTGAGCAGTCAACGGCGATTCATAATAGACCGCATTGATCCCGGCTTTCTTCAGGTCTTCGACATTCGCCTGGCCACTGGCGCCGTTCTCGCGGCTGCCATAACCGACAAACACCAGCTTCACCTTCTTCTTGAAATCGGCCATGTCTTTAATCTCCGACACGGCGATGCTGCCGCCGCTGAACATGCCGATGTAGGCGAACTTGTCGCGGTGGGCGAGAGTGATCCCATGGGTCAGTGCGCCACCCATGGAGAGGCCGGCCATGGCGCGGTGGGGCTGATCGGTGAGCGTGCGGTAGTTAGCGTCGATGAAGGGAATCATCTCTTCGATGAGCACGTGTTCGAACGGCGTGTTGGTCATGACGAATCCGCGTCCGCCCGGGCCGCCACGGCCGGGCCCCCCGGCTGGAGCTGCCGCGCCAGGTTGACCTGCCGGAGGAGCGCCACGGCCGGCCGGAGCGCCGGGAAACGCGCCACGCCCCCCGCCAGTGCCGGGGATGTAGCTATTGCCGATCACCATGATGAACGGCTTTGCTTTGCCTTCCGCGAACAGGTTATCCAGAATCAGGCCGGCGTGCCCCTGACCGCCCCACCCGTGTTCGTCTTCTCCGGCGCCGTGTTGGATGTACAGCACCGGATAGCGTTTCGACCCCTTCTCGTAATCCGGCGGCGTGTAGACAAAGCATTGCAGAGACGCATTGGCGATCTTGGAGAAAAAGTGGACTTCCCTTAAGTTGCCGTGCGGGACATTCTTCATAGCATAGAAGTCCGCATCGTGTGCGGGAACTTCGACGCCGCTGCCCCAGCGGCTCGCACCGTAGAACATCAGGGCCCCAGGATCGGGGACGTTCACGCCATCGACGTTGAGCTGGTAGTAGTGGAAGCCTTCATCCTGAGCGTTGGAAACGCCGATCCAAAACCCGTCTTCGCCTTTGATCATTGGGTACCGGACGCCGCCGATATCCAGTTGCACGCTTTGGGCCTCGGGAGCCCGCAGACGGGTTCGAACGCGCCGCTGAGAATTGACCTCGGGATACTGCCTGACTTGCCCGTTAACGACCGCGTTCAGATCGGAGGGTTTGAAATCTTCTACCGGCGGAGTCTTGTCGATCTCAACCGGCGGCCGCGCCCCACGGCCAGCTTGAGGCCCCTGCCCCGGAGGCGGGCCCTGGGACGGCTGGGCCATTGCCAGGAGACCCGATCTGAAAATGTGCTGGCTGAAAAGGTAGAGGTTGTTGTCCCACTCGGTGGTGTCGTGAGCATTGCCGTCCACGTGCCAGATGTGTGGGACGCCGTTCTCCTTGAGGTACTGATGAACCGCCTGGCTGATGCGGATCAGGCCGTCCTTGTTGCCGCACGCCAGCCATACCAGCTTCAGCTGCTTCGGAACCGACGGATCAGGCACGAGCGCGGACGGTGGCATGCGGGTGTCCGGCGCCGAGGAGAAGCCGCCGACCCAGGCAAACGTTTCGGGGTGTACTAGGCCGATGTTCAAAGTCTGCCCGCCGCCCATCGACAAGCCTGCCAGAGCGCGATGATCGCGGTCGGTATAAACAGAGTAATGAGAATCGATGTAGGGAATGATGTCTTTGAGCAGGTCGTTCTCGAAAGGCGTCAGCCAGGCCTCCATGTTCATCCCCCGGCCGCGCCCCGCTCCCGCGCCTGGAGCTCCGGGAGGCGCCGCGCCGCGGCCTCCAGCCGCAAGATCGGCCACCGTCCGGCTTGAATTGCCATCCGGGAAGACCATCACCATCGGCTCAATCTTCCCCTCCGCCAGCAGGTTGTCGATGACGTTATTCGCGTGGCACGATTGCGTCCATTCGGTATCCGTGCCGCCAATACCGTGCAGCAAGTAGAGCACCGGATACTTGCGCGTCGTCGAATAGCCGGGCGGCGTATAGACACGCATCCGCCGGCGCGTCCCGAGCGACCTGGAGTCGTACTCAACAGGCGTCAGCTCGCCGTGAGGAATGCTGTCGCGCTTCCCGTTGAACCCGGCGGGAGGATCGGGAAAGGCGGGCTTGTCGTCCGGTCCCAACTCGATCGGCCCGCCGAATCCTCCTCTGCCCGCGCCCCTGCCGGCAGCCTGCGGCGCCGGTGGGCTGGCGGGTGGCTGCTGAGCGGCGCAGTATCCAATGGCCAATGTGACCGCAAGCGAAGCGAAAATCAGTGGTCGTATCATAGAGTGCAATCTCCCTTTACCTTCTGAAAAGCTTTATTTGACGGCAGTCGCCGCCGTGGCCGGCTTGGCGGATAGCTGCTTGTATAGCGCGGGATCGTATTCCTCCAGCCCCACGATCCCGTAGAGGTGGTTGGCGGTGACCCAAGGCAGCCAGAACCGGTGGCCTCCGATGCCTCGGGACGCGCCCGGTCCCATACGCCAACCCTCCTGCTGCCAGCCGATGCCTTTCACGTCGTACTGGCGGCCCGGGAGGGCGACCATGGATTTGGTGTCGTGCAGCAAGACCCGCGCGACATCCAGGTAATGCTCGTCCTTCGTCAGGTTGTACAGCTTAGCGTAGGAGGGCACGGCCCAATCCAGATACTCATCGACGCCGCCGGAGACCGCGGCCGTGATTCCCTGAACCCCGACAGTCGGTACGCCCTTTTTGTAGTGAAGCTTCGCGTCGTCCGCGTCGGGCGGCATGGGCACATTCCAGATCCAGATCCAGCTCTCGGCGAAGTCCGCAGCGGCTTTGGCGCGCTCCAACCACTTGGGATCCTTTGTGGCGTCATAGAGGCTCAGATACGCTTCCATGCTGAGCATCCCGGCCTCTTTGTCGGTGATATTCGGATTGTCGATGGCGCCTCCGATAAACACTCCGCGTGTCCCCCAGTTCGACCAGACGTATTCGGCCGCGCGGAGTGCCGACTGCCTGTACTTCGCGTCGCCGGTCTCTTCGCTCATCAGGGCGAGCAGGGGCACGGGATTGTAGCTGGTGGTTCCGGATGCCTCGGCAACCTCATTGCTCCCGCGCTTCCACCGGCGCGGGAACGAACCGTCGGCCCTCTGTTGTTGAATCAGCCAATCCGCGTACTGCTTCACCCAGTGGAACCATTCCGGATGCTGCCGCCCTTGGGCGCGCTCGCGCCGGTAGGCACGCATGAGTACGCGCATGTCTTCAGTGGCGTTGCGCAGCCAGGGAGCCAGCCAGTCGTGTTCCGGCTCCCAAGGTTTCCCGGTTTTGAGGTCGTAGCCGGTCCCTTGCAGCGGCACGCTGGGAAGGGCCTGGATCAGCGACGAGATAATCGCCAGGCCCGTCTGGCGCATCTTCTGTCCGCGTTCGGTGGTGTCGCGGTCGCCTTCGCGCAACAACTCGTCCGCGCATTCGATGTTCTTGCCCACGAAACCCATGGCGACCATCGTCCAATTCCATTGCAGCTCATCGGAGATCGTGTTGAGAACGAACGGAATGGCAGTCCGCCCGTCGATCGTACGGGCCTGGGCCTCCAGATGGTCCAACAATACGCGGCGCATCTGTTCGACGTCAATGTAATAGACCGGCGGCTTCAGCGTGTCCCAGGCCCAGCGCCATGCGTTTCGAGTCACGTCCCGGAACGACTCGTTCTGCCCGAATCGGAAACTCACCTGGTAGCTGTGGGGCACGCCCGGTGCGATGGGGTGATAGCGCCGCACCGATCTCACCGCCGCCGGCGCTCCGCGGCCACCCGCGTAACCGGTCGTCGAACCAGGAAACCAGAAGCCGAACTCGATAGGGCCGTTGTCCGATTGCCGGGCGCCGAGCGCGCCGAATTGAAATCGCGCATCGGTCATCACCGCCTTTGCCGGCGTTTCTTCCACGGTCGAATCTCCGCGAGGCGCGGGGTCCAGCACGGCGACGGACGCGCCGTTATTAAACGACAGCGCGAACAAAGGCGCCGGAAGGACATCCTCGCGCATCTCGATGCGCCGGGCATCGTAATTCAGCTTTCCACCCGGCGCGCGGTCGCCATCGTAAGTCGGATCCGCGTACAGGGCGGCCGGGGCCATGTAGTTCACATCCGGCCAGCCCACCGCAGGGTCGACGGTGAGCATGACGGATGAGCTGAAGCCGCCCGGCGCGCTGCCCGTCACTTGCACGGTCCTGCGCAGCGACAGAACCGGTCCGCTCAGGCTCCAGCGATCATTTACCTGGAACACGACGCCTTCCCCGTACTCGATTTGGGCGGAGGCATCGATTCCCGCTGCCGTCTTGCGTACGGTCTTGTATCCGGCTGCGAATGGGCGTATCGCGTCGTCCGTGCGGTAAACTTCCAGCTTCGCGGGTTTTGGTTGTTGGATGCGCGGCGCGGCGGCTCCCGAGATCTCGATCCCCCAGTCGCCGCCTGCTGAACGAGCAAAGGAAACTCTCGCGCCGGTCTGCAACTGGCCGAGATCCAGGCGGGCGGGCAGTTGCGCGAACAAAGCGGATGTTCCCATGAACAACCCTGCCAGCCGCCATTTCCGGAACACGGTTCTCCCTCCTTGTGCAGCGACGGTTCGTGCCCACTCTACGAGCTCATTCTCTGTAAACGCTTGCGAACTCCCGAGTCCTCGACTATACCCCGCCGCGTACCCGAATTCAAGGAGTCGCTCCTTAACGAATCCTCGAAGACCGCGTAGCCCGTTTGCAGACCCGGCCGCAAGCGATTACAATAACCCCGTGTCCGACCGGATGAGCGGCGTCGGCAATGCGGATCGACCAAACAATGAAATCGAGAATTGAATTTCCCCTGATGCTCGCACTGGCCCTCATCCTGAACA
>Ga0335085_10005521_pt1 | contig 20232 bp, 17 predicted proteins | sample Lox_Sample_45_FD_206712 | JGI IMG/M metagenome (GOLD analysis project Ga0335085, IMG submission 206712) | Soil microbial communities from Loxahatchee National Wildlife Refuge, Florida, United States - Lox_Sample_4.5 | ecosystem: Environmental > Terrestrial > Soil > Wetlands | place: USA...
TCGCCCGCGGCCGGCGGCACGGTCACGCCCGCGAGCGGCACGTTCTACGATTCCGGCGCCGCGGTTCCGATCACCGCCACGGCCAATGCGGGCTACACGTTCAGCGGATGGGCGGGTTCGGTAGCGAGCGCTTTGAATGCCTCCACCACGGTCACGATGAGCGCGGCCGAAAGCGTCACCGCCAACTTCGCCTCGCTGACCGGCATCACGCTGCAGACCATTCCTACGGGCCTGAAGGTGAGCGTGGATGGTGGCGCGGCGCAATCCGCTCCCGTGACGCTCAGTCTCTCGCAGGGCAGCCACACGATCGCGGTCGCAACGACGCAGGCTGGTGCGACGGGTGTCCAGTATGTGTTTACTTCCTGGAGCGACAGCGGTGCTGCTTCGCATTCCATCACCGTCGGCAGCGGAGCCGCCACTTACACCTCCAACTTTAAGACGCAGTATCAACTCAATCTGTCGGCTTCGCCCGCGAGCGGCGGAACCGTCTCGCCCGCCAGCGGAACCTTCTACGACGCGGGCACGGTGGTGCCGGTCAGCGCGACGGCCAATTCCGGCTATGTCTTCGGTAGCTGGTCGGGGCCGGTGGCCAGTGCTACCAGTGCTTCGACTAGCGTCACGATGAGCGCGGCCGCAAGCATCACCGCGAACTTCACCACGCCTTCGGCCTGTTCGTTCACGTTCTCCTCACCCGCCAGTCTGCCGGCGACGGGGACGGCCACGGCGGAGACTTGCCCGAACAATTCCGGCCAACCGAACTGCGGGGTCGTGCCGGAAACTCCGGCCAGCTTTACCGTGACGCCGAGCGCGTCATGCGGCGCGTGGACGGCCACGTCCTCGAACCCCGAGTTTCTGCAGATTACTTCGGGCGCGAGCGGCACCGGCGCCGGCACGGTAAGTTACACTCTACTTACCAACACACATACCGCACCGCAAACTTACCGGGTTACTGTGGCGAGCGGCGGGGCCTCCGCGACTTACTCCATTACCGAGGCGGGATCGGGCGATAGCCAGGTGTATCGCGAAGTGTATGCGCTCTACGAACAGCTTCTGGGCCGCGATCCGGATGCGGCGGGCTTCGCCTTCTGGACCGGTTCCGGCGGCGCCGGACTGGGGCAGATGGCCGATTCGTTCCTGACCAGCCCGGAGGTGTTCAATAGCGGATTCGCGGTGATGGCGGCGTACCAGGCTGCCACCGGCAACCCGCCCACATTCGCGCAATTCACGGCCGCAGTGGCAAGCATCCGGGCAGGCACACAAACCGTGCCGGGCTTATTCAATTCTCTCCTGGGCGCCGGGTACGCAGCGGCCAATCTGTATCAGAACCTGCTGGGCCGCGCGCCGGCGGGCGGCGATTCCAGTTGCATCGCCAGCGGACTGAGCACGTGCTTCCAGACAATCATTGGCTACCCGTCGAGCACCACACCCGTGGGCGCGGTGAACAACGAATTCCAGAGTACCGGCAGTTTCCATACGGACCACAGCAATGCGCTGTACGTCCGGATGGTGTATTACGTCACCGTCAGCCGCGACCCCGATCCGGCCGGTTTCGCGTTCTGGGTCGGCGTTGCCAATCAAGGAGGGGCGGGGCTGCTGTTCGAGGGGCCCGCGGGGTACGCGACGCGCATCCAGATTCTCGGGCCGGGCACGCCGAATCAGGGCTTCATCGGCAGCCCCGAATTTCAGGGGTTATTCGCAAATTAAAATACGCCATCTGGCCACCGGCGTGCATCAGTGTTCGCATCCACTTTTTAAACCGGAGGACAGACATGGCACAAAGTGATCAACGCTTCGAGCAACTGAAACAGAAATATCAGTCCGTGCAAAACGCGATGTCCCAGAATGGCGTCCGGCTGCAGAACCTGAACATGCAGGGGGACAAACTTTTCATGCGCGCCGAAGCCCCGTCGGAGCAGGCTAAGAACAAAGTCTGGGACCAGATCAAGATGATCGATTCGTCGTATTCGGATCTGATCGTGGACATCACCGTCAACCAATCGGCACAAGGGTCTGCACAGCGCACGCAAACGGCGGGTGCGAGCGTCAGCGGCGGACAGAGTTCCAGAACCTATACCGTCCAGGCCGGCGATTCTCTTTCGAAGATCGCTCGGCAGTTCTACGGCAACGCGGAGCAGTATATGAGGATCTTCGAAGCTAACCGCGACCAACTCGACAACCCGAACCAGATCCGGCCGGGCCAGCAGTTGAGAATTCCGGAGTAGATACACATGGACTGGATGAACACCATAGAAGAAATTGCACAGCGCTATTCCGGGCAAGGCGCCGGCACGGCTGCCGCGCCCGCGGATCCGCATCAGGATTTTCAACAGGTGACCCAGGCCGCACCGACCAACGTGGTGGCCGGGGGAATCTCGCAGGCGTTTCGGTCGGACCAGACACCCCCATTCGGGGATATGCTCGCGAACCTGTTCAACAACTCCGCCCCGAACCAAAAGGCGGGGTTGCTGAGCGAACTTCTAGGTTCTGTGGGCCCCAGCGCGCTCGCGGCGCTTCCCGGCCTGGCTGGCCTCGCTTCCAAATTCCAGAGCGGCAACCTGACTCCGGAGCAGGCCAGCCAGGTCTCGCCCGACCAAGTCAAGCAGATCGCGTCTCACGCCGAACAGCAGAATCCTTCGGTGGTGGACTCGGTCAGCCGGTTTTATGCGCAGCACCCGCAGGTGATGAAGGCCGCCGGAGGGCTGGCGCTTAGCATCGCCCTGCAACATATCCTCAGGCGCCGGTAGGCCAATCGGAAGGACAGCCGCGCGGCTCGGCGACGGAGCATCACATGGAACTGAAAAGCATCTTTTCCGATCCGCGCGGCAAAGTGCGGCTCGTCTCGACGGCCGTGAGTCGTTTTCTCGATGATGACGGCACGACGATGGCGGCGGCGCTGGCCTACTACACCACCTTTTCCATCGCACCGCTGCTGCTGATCGTCATCAGCATCGTGGGCCTGGTGTTTGGACGGCAACTGGTCCAGCACCGGATCCAAGTTCAAATTCAGGGACTGATCGGACCCGGCGCGGCAGGGCAGGTCGGCGCCATGCTGAACAACGCCGGCCAGCATAGCTCCGGGGGATTGGTCGGAGCGATTCTGGGCCTGATCGCGCTGCTTGCGGGCGCGACCGGAGCTTTTACTCAGCTTCAATCGTCGCTCAACCGGATCTGGCAGGTGCAACCGGACCCGCAATCCGGCGGGATCCGGAATTTCGCCTTACAGCGGATTCTATCGTTGGGAATGATCCTGGCGATCGCCTTTCTGCTGCTCGTGTCGTTGGCGCTCAACGCGGCGCTGTCTATCTTTGGACGGGTGGTGTCTGGCTATCTACCGTCCGGATTTTCGCAGCCGCTATTGATGGCTATTAGTCTGGTGGTGTCTCTGGTCATCATCACCGCGCTGTTTGCAGCCATGTTCAAGGTGCTGCCGGATGCCCAGATCCGCTGGCGGGACGTATGGATCGGAGCGGCCACCACCGCCGTGCTGTTCATGATCGGCGAGTACCTGATCAGCCTGTACCTCGGCCGCAGCGGTACGGCAAGCGCATACGGCGCCGCCGGATCATTCGTGGTGATTGTGCTTTGGATTTACTATTCCGCGGTGATCTTCCTGTTCGGAGCGGAACTCACTGCGGTGTGGGCCAAGGCCCGTTCGGGCACGTTCCGGCCGAAGCCTGGGGCGGTGACGATCCCCGAAAAGATTCAGCCCAAGCGGGCTGCGTAGCTCGCAATCCTCACGGCCGCCAAACTACTTGAAATACACCGGGAAGCCGTTGAGGAACTCGTCCACTACGATCCCCTTATCCAGGCCGGTGGCCTGGAAAAGAACCGGGTTATTCATTTGCCCGATCCAGATGGCGCCTACCGGATAAGGCGCGATTCCGATGTAACCGGTCCCGGTTGGCGGCAACTGCGAAAGGATCCATTTCGGGATGGTGAACTTCTGGGCCGAAACTGGAGCCGTACACATGAAACTCCCGAACTGCGTTCCGTCGCTCGAGGACGAATATCCGCCAATGACCAGTTGACCGTTCTGCAGGTTCGGATCGCCGCCGGTCCAGGTGACAGTGAGGTCGGAGGCGAGGGGCAACGTCTGCCCCGCGACCATCCCCGATAAATACGCACTCGGAATGCCGGTGGTGTCGGTGACGGCAAAGGAGCCGATCTGCGATCCGCCCGATCCGGAGATGGAATACCGCAAGTCACTCCAGAAAAATTGAGCGTAATTATTGAAGTACAGGAAGTATTCTCCCCCGTAGAGTTGCGGAAGAGTAGCCGATGAGATGCCTAGCACGGTGATGCCAGGGCCGGCATCGAGTTGCGCGGGGCTCATATCAGGATTGTTCGTCGTGATGCAATAGCCCGCGGAGACGCTATAGGAGGCCAGGCCGGCAGTGGCGGGCGTGTATCGACTGAAGGTCGCATTGCCGAAATCCGGCACCGCGATTCCTGTGGGAAGGCTCTGGTTGCGAAGCACGATGGCGAGCAATTGCACCAGGCCGAAGCTCACGGTGCCGCCGGACGCCAACTGGGAGACCAGGTCGGAGCCCATCAGGGAATCCGTGCAGGTTTGGCCCGAAGCCGATACGGCGATCATCGCCACTCCTCCGATCAGGCCGTTGCTCTCCACGGCCACGGGCACGGAACAGCCTTGAATTCCGCTGGGGACCTGAAACGTGACCTGGTCCAGCCCGGGATAACTGGCCGACCGCCCCGCATAAGCAAGTTGCGCCGAGGTGTTGCCCACATGCACCGTCGGGGTTCCCAGGCTACCGACGGGCGGCGCGATGGCATCGTCCCCCGTAATCGGTCCGAGTCCGGTGCCCCACAGGGTGGCCCAATCGCCTGGATGGAACGTATGAATGATGCTGTTGACCTGATAGTTCAGGTCGGTGGCGATTGCCTGGCCGTAGCCGCCGGCGTTGAAGGTGAAAGACGCGAAGGAAGCCGGAACGATCTGTACCGGCTCCGGCGCGCTGGTCTGTTGATTGTAAGTGACCGTGACGGTTCCGCTGCCGGTGGGCGTGTCGGATGGCAGCAGCGCATTGATCTGGCCGCCCACGGCCACCAGGAGCAGAGCGTTCACGGTTTTGCCGGCCACGGTGACGGCGACCGACGTACCGCCGAGCGACGGCTTCAGCGGCAACGGGCCGGATTGGACCAAGGCAGTGGGTCCCAGGCCGGCGCCGAAGATCGTGAAAATCGAACCTTGGGCAATCCCGGAGCCGGGCAAGCCCTGATGCAGAAAACTCGCCGAGTTGACAACTTCGGTGGGAGTGATGACCGGTTGAGCGGCGGCGCAGCTCACGGTTAGGAATGCAATTAAACAGGGCGCGGAGTGTCGAGCCATCTGATCGTTCTCCTTCCACTCGAGCGTGATGCAATCCGGAAATCCGCTGTTTCCGGATATTCAGACTCTACACGGCTAATCGTAAGACGTCGCGTGGCCGAACACAATCCCACCGCGGTGGCGCGGAGTCTCGCTCTGCAACGTTCCGACTCCTCGGAGACGTGGCTTTATCTCAGGTGGTTGTGGTCTCGACAGGAGCGCCGGCGAGCCTGAGCCGGGAGCCTCTTCTGCGCCACCTGCGGCAGAAAGAGCGTCGAGACGAGTCTCCCACGCGGCAGACACGAGGTTAACTCCGCCACGGCTTTTGCAAATGCCGAGGCCTCTACTCGACTGGCTTGTCGTTGACGTGATCCACCACGATGACCGGAATGGAGCGGGTCTGTTTCACCAGCTTGAGTCCCAGTTCTCGTTCTATGGCTTCAAACACCGAAAGGCCGCCGGGATCGGGTGCGGCGGGCAGGACTCCGCTCTCCGGATTCGGATTGGATGCCGGCTGCGGCTGCTGGAGCATGTTTTTGGGCGTCCAACCGATCAGGAAGTTCCACCCGCCCTGCAGACCGGTCGCGTCCACGATCGGGTGATCGATGTAGGGGCCCGCCATGCGCTGGAGATTCTGCGCCAGTTCCGCCATGGTGGTGTTTTTGCACCCGATCATCGCCGGGATGTTCGCGGCCGGTTTCGGCGCGCTGGGATCGGGCTTGCATCCGGTGCGCTCGGATTCTTCCGCCTGCGTCATTTTCGGTTTACCGTTGGAGGTCAGGGCGTAGACTGTCACCTCGCGATTTTCGGTGTGGGTCTTGAGCTCCCAGCGGTCCAGCAGCAAGCCGTAGAGCATTTCCAGTCCGATACTCAGCGGCGGCGGCAGCGGCCGTCCGTGGACGATATTGGGGGCGCCTTCGCCGGTGCTGGGCACTTTGGCGATGATGCTCCAGCGCTCCGAGTCGGAGGATTTCGGCAGGCCGAGCACCGTGTCGTTGGCGATGTTGGGAGTAATTTGCAGCGACATGGCGATCAGGGCACGCAGCGTGCCGCCCGCCTGCATCTGGCTGCCGCCCGTGTAGAGCAGGCCCTGCATGGGTTTGTCCGGATCTTGCGGCTTAATGGACGCGGCTTCAAACCGCGCCGGGGCCAAGGCCAGAGTAGTGGCCACCCCAGGCGCGTTCGCGGTGGGTGTGCGGCTCACGCTTCCGATCACCAGCGACGGCATGGGGATGTTCTGCACCTCCAGTTTCAGCCCCAACTGCTTATCTACCGCGTCAAAGACGGAGATGCCGTCGGCGCCTTTGGCCGCGAGCGCGGCGCGCGGGGTCCACTCCAGGTCGAAGTCCCAGGAGCCTTCGAGCTTGGTCCGATCCACGGCGTCATGATCGAGATAGCCACCCGCCATGTCGTGCAGGTTTTCTGCGATCTCCGCCCCCGTCAGGTTGTGGCAGGAGACTTTGATGTTCGGCACGGAGGCCAGGTCGGCCGGGGCGCCCCTGCCTCCGCCCCCGCCGCCCTGTTGTTGCGCCTGGCAATCGGACGCACCGGAACCGGCCGCGGTCTTCAGTTTCGATCCGTGCTTGCCGACCGTCAGCACATAGCGCGGCACCGGGCTGGTGCCCTCGTGCACCGACAGCTTGAAACGCTCGGCTAACAGGGATTTCAGCATCTGGTTCGCGGCGGCCGCTTTGGTGCCGTCGGGCACTTTGGCGATCACATCGAACAGGTCGGACCCGAGCCAGCCCGGGCCGCCCGAAATACTGTCTTCGGTGACACCATAAGCGGCCTCGATCAACTCGAGCAAGGTGACATCGCGGTTGACATATTTTCCGGCTCGCAGCACGCCGCCGAAGTTCTGTGCGAAGCCGGGCGCCGTCTTACTGACGTGCACATCCGCCATTTCGAACTTGGGTTGTTGGGCAATGGCGGGAAAGACCGCCAGCAGACCGATCGCCGCACACTTCATCTCGCGCACCCTCCGGATTCTGATTGGACGCTCGATGCGACGATTCGGCCCTGAATTTCGTGGAGATCCTGGCGGAAGTGGCGGATCCCGAGCGAAAAAGACCTGTTCAGGGGCGGTTGCCGGTTGGGTCGGCCTGGGCCCCGGCGCGCCTAACAGACTCGCAGGATCTCGCGCGACCCGGTCATCCACAGTTCGGTGTAGCCCTGCGACTTGGCGCGAATCTCCGGGTCGGTGGCGTATTGCTGCATGCGAGCTTCAAAATCGCTGAGGCTCTCTATTTGGAACTCCATGATGACCCGGTTGAACTCTCCCGTCATATCGGTGAGCACACGAGCGCCCGGAAGCGTACTGGACATGTCCTTCAAGGTTGCGATGAGCTTGCTGGCGTGGCCGGGCTTGGCGACGAAGCTGTTGCGAATGATGTACATGAGCTTGACTCCTCGGTGAGATTAGCGGTAGGTGCCCAGGCATGATATCACTGCGGAGATGGATTCGCCAGAGAGAGTGTCGCCCGCGGGCGCCGGAGCGTGCCGCTGCGAACAGGTCAGGGCCGTGGCCAAGCCGTGCGGCGGGCCTGGTAAATCGCTTTCTTCTTCGACTGGCCACTTCCGGCGCCCTTTTTCCGGGGACTCGCCTTGGCTGCAACATCCGTGGTGTCCGTCGGGTGCGCGGTTCGAATGCCGGTCTTGGATGTCTTGCGTGCTGCCGGCTTGCGTTTGGCCACAGGAGCCGCAGCCGATGGTTCCTGGCCCGCCGGGCGGCGACTGCCGCCAATCCGTCCGAAGAAACTTTCCAAGACCCTCTGCAGCTTCGCCAATGATCCTTTGACGGCAGAGTCCACCCGCGCTGCCTTCATCGTCGCGACCAAAGGTCGATGCCGGGCCGGCCGGGCCTCCACCATACAGCGCTTGTCCTGGGCGCCGGCCTTGTGGCTGTTCACGTCGCTCAGGTGGACTTCCACGCGCGTCAGCCTGGTCCTGAAACGTCCGATCGCACGGTTCACTTCGCCTCGTATGAAACGGACCGCGCGGGTGTCCACAGAAATGTTCTTGTCGCTGTTCACCGCAATTTGCATCACCGGATACTGATGCCACCGGAGAAAACCGGATGGATTTTCTGAAGGCGGCCACTGGCCTGCGGCGCGAAAAAAAGGAACACCCCGTCCGGCGGTGGGGATTATACTTCGGTCAAATGATCTACCGCATCCTCCTGCCTCTGCTCCTGGGTCTCGCGGCATATGCTCAGTCTTCCGGATGCAATGCGCCGGCCGCGTCGCCCTCCTTTACCGTCTCCCTGCCCGGGCCGCCGTTTATGGTGGTGCCGTCGAAGGACGGCTGCTGGGTTTTCGTCTCCATCACCGGAGGAGGCCGTGGGCCTCAGCCGGGAATGGCTGTATTGAAACGCTCGGGCGGAAAGGTCGAGTTGTCGCGCGTCATTCCGCTCGACTCGGCGCCCACGGGAATTACCCTGACGCACGATGGCAAACTGCTGATCGCCGCGGCGACCTCCAAGACGGTCTTTCTGGACGTACAACAGATGACCTCGGGCGGCGATAAGCCCGTAGCCGGCTCATTCGACAGCCCTCGTCCCCCTGGTAGCATCTACGCCAATGTCACGTCGGATGACAAGGTACTTTTCATCAGCGAAGAGTACGCGCAGACGATCACGGTGATCGATCTGGAGCGGGCCCGCCGCGAAGGCTACACGGAAAAGGCGATCATCGGCAAGATACCGGTAGGGCTGGCGCCCATCGCGCTGACCTTCTCGCGCGACGCTAAGTGGCTTTACACCACCAGCCAGAGCGCCCTGCCGGATTGGAACTGGCCCAAAGCCTGCAAACCAGAAGGGGCCGCCAACGTCCCGGACAACATCATTGTGCGTCCGGAAGGAGCGGTCCTCGTGGTGGATGTGGAGAAGGCGCGGACCGATCCGGCGCATGCCGTGGCGGCGCGCGTTCCGGCGGGCTGCAGTCCGGTGCGCATGGCGATGTCGCCGGCCGGCGATCGAATCTACGTCACCGCCCGCAACAACAACGCCGTGATGGAGTTCGACACCTCCAAGCTGATTGCCGACCCGTCGCACGCCATGCTCGCCATGACCGCAGTGGGCGATGCGCCCGTACCCGTGGCGGTGGTGGGTAGCGGAAAGAAAATCGTGGTAGGCAATTCGAACCGGTTTGCCAGGAACGATCAGGGGCAAAGCCTGGTGGTGCTGGATGCAGCCAAATTGCGCGAAGGCATGGGGGCGGTGCTGGGCGTCATACCGGCGGGTGCATTCCCGCGCGAGATGAGCCTGACCTCCGATGGCCGTACGCTGCTGCTGACGAATTTCGGATCGAATTCGCTGCAGGTGATGGACGTGGAGCATCTGCCTATCGACCACAAACTGCCGCCGGAGATTTCCGCCAATGCCACCGCGCTGGCGCATCGCGGCGAACACAAGCAGGTGACGGTGGATCCCAAGGCAATGGCCGGTTACGGCGGCGTCTATCAGGAGGCCAATGGTCCAGCGGTCGTCGTGACGGTGGCTGGCAACGACGTCAGGATCAAAATCGGGCTGAACCCGGCGATATCGGCCTTGCCTGCTTCGGAAACCACCTTCTTCTTGCAGGGGCCGGGGTGGGTAATCGACTTCCCGAAAGGGCAGGCCCATCCGGATTCCCTGACGATCCATGCCAATGGCCAGGATCGCGTGGCGAAGCGCCTGGACGAAGCTGCAGCAAAGCCCTTGCTCGAGGCGGCCGCGGCTTTCGACAAGCGGATGCGAGAAAACAAACCCGCGCCGGGCAGCCTGGAAGCCACACGCAAACTGATCGCCGACCTGCAGGCCGGCAAACCGGATGAGAGCATGCTGGGTGCCGGGGGATTTTGGCAGCAGCAACTCGCTCAGGTCCAATCGCAGGTGGCGCAGATGGGCAAAGTGCAGTCGATCGAGTTTCTGCGGGTGGGACCGGCGGGACCGGACATTTACACCATCAAGACGGACAAGGGCACTTACGCCTGGCGCATCTGGATGATGCCGGACGGCAAAGTCGACCAGTAAACTTGCAACCGGTGCAGCAGTAGCGGCTTTCCGAAAATGCGAAGCGCGCGGACATTTCTGCCTGCGCGCTTTCCGGAACTATGGGCATTTGCCCGGGCGCCTCAGCCACTGGCGAATTTGCCCGCCCTACTGCGTCTCCAACTTCTTCAAATGCACTCCGCCGTTACGCGTGGCGATGTGCACCAGCGGTCCGCCCCCGCCGATGGTGGTGTCGATCTTGCGCGGCCGCCGCTGGCCTTCCACCACCGCGGCGAACGCTTCGGGGAAGTCCGACTGAATGCTGCCACTCTCGGTTTCGGCCTGCAGATGCGCCGAGAAATTGGACGGTACGGAGAGGGTGACGCCGCCGTTTCGCGTACTGATGTCGAGTTGCCGGCCTTCCCAAGTCGGGCCCGCCATTTCCACATCGAGTCCGCCATTGACCGTCGAGCCGTTGACATCGCCTGCCACGCGCTTCAAGTGAACGCCGCCGTTGTTGACCTCGAAATGAATTTGGCCCCGGACGTCGGAAACATTCAGGCCGCCGTTGTAGGCTTTGAGTTCCAGATCGGTGTTCTGGGGGACGAAGACTTCGTAGCTGACACTCCACCAGGCGTTGTCATGGCCTTCGGGCCCGGTTGCGCGGACCTGTCCGCCGGAGGCTTCGATGGCCACCTGGCTCACCAGGCCGGCCGCGGCGGATTGCGTGTCGGCCTGTGCCTCGACGCGGGCGCGCACCAGCACCTCGCCCCGCAGCCAGCCCTTGATGCTGACGCCGCCGTTGCGGCCCGCATCCAGGTTCAGGCGGCCCACCGCCCCGACGATTTGCTCGCGAATCTCGCAATGCCGCTCGCGGTCGCCGCCGTAATTGTCGTTGTTGCAGCTCAGTTGTTTTTCGCTGTTGTCGCGCAACTGCGCGAAGCTCAGGGTCGAAACGGCCAATCCCATGCAGGCCGCCCAAGTAAGTGCCGATTTCATCAAATCCTCCTTGCTGGACGGTCACTCACAACGTTGCGGTGTACCGTCAGCTATCCTACCGGCGCATCCGCGAAAGGTTACAGAAAAAATGCGCGGGCTATCCCACGCGGCCCAGCAGTCCGGCGGCGAACAGGCGCTCATCGACGCGGCCCAACTTGGGGACCATCGGTCCGGCCACGACCGGCGTGTGCGGGATGGTGCAGAGATGCTCGGGCACCGCCCAAACGTCGGCCTCGGCGGTCATCCAGCCGATGCGGTCGAAGCGCTTGAGATTGACCGGGCGCGAGTAGCCGCGCAGGGTCCTTTCTTTCCGCAGATTGTAGTAATGCTCAAAGTAGGACATCACCAGTTCGCGCAGGGTGCGGTAGACCGGTTCGCGGTAGCGCAGCCCGGAGAAATTCGATTTGGCCACCGCGCCCCAGTGGCCGCGCAGGCGAAAGATGGCCAGCACGTGATCGGTGTCGTGCTCGGCCTCGAGGTCCAGGAGCAGGGGCGGGTGACCGAGCATGCGCAGGGCGGCGGCGCCCAACAGCGCTCCTTCCATGCAATGCGCAGTGCGGTCGCGCAGGACGCGTCGCGGCGAGCGGCAAGTGGCGCCGCCCTTCTCTTTGTTGTAGGCGAGCTCGCCATCCAGAAAGCGCTGGATCTTATCGGGCGTGGCGAGACGGCGAAAGACCGCCCGCTCCGCCGGGTCGAAGGAATTGTACACTTTGGAACAGAGTAACAGAAAGGATTCTGTACCTGTGGCCGGTTATGGAGCCTCGCGGCGTCCTGGTCCGTGGCGGCGATAGTCCATGCGCCAAGACTTGTCGTTGCGGAAGGCGCGCACCGCGCCGATATCGATGCGGGCCAGCAGGATTTGCTCCTCCTCCCTGGCTCGTGCAAGGACGGTATCTTGAGGCTTGCCGCCGCGCCAGGCGACACCGGTGCAAGCTTGCGAGTTTCCCGCGCCGGGTCCGGGATAGTTGGCCATGGCCACGCAAAGCAGATTGTCGAAGGGCGCGTGCGGAGTCCGGCGTCGCGGATGTCGTCCCACGCGCAAGCGTTCGGCACCACAATCAGTTCCGCGCCGTTGTGCATGAGCGCGGTCGCGGCTTCCGGAAACTCGCGGTCGGCGCAGACCATGGCGCCGGTCCGCACCTCGCCTTCCGCGCCGGTCAGGGTGCAAGTGCCGAACGATTGGCCGGGGCTGCAATGCACATCGCAGCCGATTGCATTGATGTCCGGCTCGGGCTGGAGTAGCTCTTCCTGGCCGAAATCGCAGATAAATACTTTGGAGTAATGGAGCGGCACCTCGCCATTGCAGCCGATGATGGAGACGGAGTTGCGCGGCTTCGGCGAGCGGGCTTCGAGATAAGTGAGCGCGATGTTCATGCCGAGTTCCTTCGCCAGGCGCGTGAACACGCGGATGAAATGGCTCTCACGGCTGATTGCGGAGGCTGTCCACGCGTCTCGTCCAGTGGGATCCACTGGGCAAGGCGTGCAGCCGATATTCCAGAGTTCCGGGAAGACCGCCAGGTCGGCGCCCATGGATTTCGCCTGGCGGCAGCAGTGGATGCCTTTCTGCAGGTTACGGTCCTGGTTATCACCGATGGGAGCGATCTGAAGCAGGGCAACCGCGAAGTGCATCGAAGCTTAGAAGAAACGTTCCCGGAAATAACCGGCCAATTGTCTGGCTTCCGCGAATCCGGCGATCAAGGCAATGGTAGCGATAACGCCCGGCCACGCGGCATACCACGAGGGAACGGAAATGACGCCGGCTACGCCATACCAAAGCAGCACCACAGCGATCAGCGTCCACTTGACGATCGACGGTGTGGAGATGCGGTGGGCGTCGCCGGGATGCGGTTCGCCATGATCGGGCGCAATATGTTCGATGGCCCGCTCGATACCGGCGTTTTCGGTCCAGTCAGCGATGGCGATGACCGGCACAAGCACCAGCGCGGCAATCAGCAGGCTGTCCCGGCAGGTGCCGCGCGCCAGCAGGAGACCGAGGGTGAGGAGCAGGCCTGCGTAGCCGGGAATGAATAGCCAGGTGTCCAGTAAGTTGCCGGCGCGCGCATCCGCAAGGTTGCGCGGTTTGTCGCCTTTCATCAGAATGGCGCGAATATCGTCCTCATTGCGCGCCAACTCGAGTTGCAGGATCGGCTTGCCCAGCGACTTCATGGGCAGCGGCGCTCCGTCGCGTCCGGGCAGTTTGTTATGCGGTGTGATGAGCGCGCCGCCAGTTATTGCGGCGGCCAAAAAGAGCGCAGCCCAAGTTACTAAAACAACAGAAGGTATCGATTGGACTAAGTCTTTGAACACCGCAGTTCAAACCAAACCGTTGTGCGGATGAAATTACACTCCGCGGAAGCCCGCTCCCTCTGGTCGCGGCTCAGTACACCGCAAACGAACCCGACTGCAACAAGCGGTATTGCGAAATGCAATACGAGTCAGAGAACCAGGATAACAGCCATCGAATGACGGGCGTCTATCACATCGACAGCGCACAGAGAGTGCGCGAGCGCTGCACCACTAAGCCGTGTATGAGGCCGTCGGCCGCTTCAGCAGGGCACGCATGTAGGCGAAACCGTAGGCCGTCTGCCCGTAATTGCCGCCAATGAGCGCGGGGCTGCGGTCCAGAATCACAATGCCATCGAACTTCACATCCGCCAGCCCTTCATGATTCTGCATATGTCGTAATATTGATTGCCGGGCGCGTTGGGATGCAGCGTGGCGCGCGCCGCGTTGGCCGCCAACAGCGCACCTGGCGCCATCCTGCCCAGATCGCGCGCCGGCCGGGACGGAATGTTTCGTCGCTCATCAGTCCTCCTACCAGAATTTGTGGCCTTGCGGGACTGCGCCTGGAAAGACATACGCGTACATCAGCACGATCAGTCCGACGAGGCACAACAGCGCCAGGCTGTGCTTCATCACCGCCCGGAAGAGCGGCCCTTCCTTGCCTTCCTGGCCCGTCACCGCGCAGCCGATCACCAGCGATTGCGCGGCCACCATCTTGCCCATAACGCCGCCGGCACTGTTGGCCGCGCCCATCAGGATGGGGCTGAGTCCAAGTTTGTTGGCGGTGATCACCTGCAGGCTGCCGAACAGCGCGTTGGACCCGGCGTCGGTGCCGCTGAGCGCCACACCGAGCCAGCCGATCACCGTACCGAAAAACGGAAACGTTACGCCGGTGTGCGCCATCGCCATTCCCATGGTGGCGTCCATGCCGCAGTAACGCGTGATGTATCCGACACCCAGCATCGCCATGATGGCCAGCAGGCTCAGGCGCAACCGCCACAGGGACTGCTGAAACACGCGCAGCGTTTTGCCGAACGAGAGGCCCAGCATGGGTCCGGCGATCAGGCCGACGAGGAACGCTCCGGTGCCGGGAGTCGAAAGCCACGAGACATCGAAGAGCGCCGATTCTGCATACGGCTTCGGCACAACAGGCGGCGTGCGCACCACCAGTTTGTCGAGGCCCGGCACCGGATGCTTCCACGAGACCACGTCGAGCGCTTTGGTAACGGAGGGGATGCCCCACACCACGACGACCACCGCCAACAACAGGTAAGGCGACCACGCCTTCACGACGCGGCCGAAGGTCAGACCGTCGCCGGGCGCCACGGCGGGGCGCGGCGCTTCGCCTTCGTAGCGCCAGATCCGCGCGGGACTCCAGATTTTGCGGAAGAAGAACGCCAGCAGCAGTAGGGTGAGGATGCCGCCCATGATGTCCACCAGCGCTGAATTGATGTAGTTCGACCAGAAGAATTGGATCGCGCCGAAGGTGACGCCGCATGCCAACAAGCCCGGCCAAACGGCCAGCGTTTCGCGGGTCTTGCAAAGCTGCCGCACGATCCAGAAGGGCAGGATGAGCGTCGTAAGCGGCAGAATGCGTCCGAGCATGGCGCTGAAGTCCGCCTCGGGCAGTCCAGTGACGGCGACCAGGGTGCGCACCGGATTACCGAGGCCGCCATACGCCACCGGCGCGGAGTTGGCGATGAGGCACATTACGGCGGTCTGGAACGGCGGGAAGCCGAGGCCGATCATCATCGCCCCCGTGACGGCCACAGGTGCTCCGCCGCCGCCCGCGCCTTCGAGCAGCGCGCCGAAAGCGAAGGCGATGAGCAGCACTTGCAAGCGGCGATCGGGCGAGATTTCGCCCACCGAGCGTTTGAGGATTTCGAACTGCCCCGATTCGACCGAAACGTCATAGACGAACACCGCCGCCACGACGATCCAGGCGATGCGGAACCAGCCGAACACGAGGCCATCGGCGACAGCGCCCGCGACCATCACCGCGGGCATGCGGAAGACCGCCAGCGCGATGAGCACAGCGGCGGTGAATGCGTAGACCGCAGCTTTCCACGCATGCACGCGCCGCACCGCCAGAAAGAAGAACAGGGTGCAAACCGGAACCGCCGCGGCCACCGTGGAGAGAAATGGATTGCCCAGCGGATCGAAGTTTTGCAGCCAGGGCTGGTTCATTTAATTGCCCGGAAGACCACGCAGACGGGCGCACCGACGTCCAGCGATTCGCCTGCCGCCGTCAGGGCACCGGTCTTCGGATCGACGCGGAACTTCACGATGGTGTCGGAATCCTGGTTGGCCGCAAAGAGCCAGCGGCCAGTCGGGTCGATGGCGAAATTGCGCGGCGTCTTGCCGCCGGTGGGAAAGCGTCCGGCGGCGGTCAGGGTGCCTTTGGCTGGGTCGCGCGCAAACACCGCGATGCTATTGTCTCCGCGATTCGAGGAGTAGACGAACGCGCCGGATGGCGACACTGCGATTTCCGCGCCGCTATTGTTGCCGATGGGACCTTCGGGCAGCGACGAAATGGTTTGAATCGCGCTGAGGCTGCCGCGCTGCGCGTTGTATTGGAACACGGTGACGCCCGGTATCATCTCGGTGACGACATACAGAAACTTGCCATCGTGCGAGAAGGCCATGTGCCGCGGACCGGTGCCGGGGGCGGTCTTGGCGAATGGCGGATCGTTGGGCGTCAGCGAGCCATCGCCGCCCAAACGATAGACCAGCACTTCGTCCAGGCCCAGGTCGGCGGCCAGGAGGAAGTGTCCGTCGGGCGACGTCACCACCGAGTGCGCGTGCGGCCCAGCCTGCCGCTGCGTATTGACGCTCGACCCGGAATGCTGCACGAATCCGGCGGCTTCGCCCAGCGATCCATCGCCTCTGACTGGGAAGGATGCGATGCTGCCGGTGTTGTAGTTGGCCACGAACACCCACTTGCCGGCCGGATCCAGCGAGACGTGGCATGGCCCGGCGCCCTTCGACACCACTGTGTTTAGCGCGGTCAGCTTACCGGTAGCGTCATCGATGGCGAACGCCGAAACCGTGCCGGTGGGCTGGCCTGCGTGGCGCGAATCTTCGTTGGCGGCGTAGAGGAAGCGTCCGTTGGGCGCGACTGCAAGGAAGGAAGGATTGGAGGTTTCGGCCACCAGCCCGATCGGCTGCAGCGAGCCATCGGCGGGATGGAAGCGCCAGGCGTAAATGCCTTTGCTCTTCTGGCGCGTGTAAGTGCCGGCGTAAAGATAGTAGTCGCCCTTGGCGGCGGGCTTGGGCGCTTGCGCGAAAAGTGCGGTCGCGGTGCAGGCAAGCGCAAGCGTCGCGACGGCCAAGCGCCTAGTGTGGCAGCGTGTAAAAGACATAATCGATTTTCCAGTTGGTCTCCTGCCCCGGGCCGGCCTTCACATCGATGTACGCTTCGGGGCACACGGTACTGCGAATGGACCAGAACATCAGCCGCGTGATCGGATGGTCGGAGGTTTGCCGCACGCCGATGCCCGCTTTGCGATTCTCCACGCGGATATCGTAATCGTGTGGCGAATCGCCGAAGCCGGTCATTTGCGTGAACACCGATTTTCCTTGGACCACATCTTTGAGGTAGGTGAATTCCTTGCCGCGCGCTTCGGCCGCGCCCTGCAGATCGGCCTGCGGATGGACGTCGAAGGGGAACCGCACAATGTAATCCGGACCGGCCGGCTGCTGGTCGAGCATATAGAAATTGTGCTCGTAGACGCTGGTGGCGAGGGGCTTTTTGCCGGTGTTTTTGAGGCTGTGTTCCAGCACCATTTCGGGCTTGCCAGGCACCAGCCGGATGGTCTTGCGATACGCGTACGCGTAGCCGTTGGTATCCGCGAGCGCCTGCGTGTAAACCACCGAATCGCGATTCACCTTGACGGTCCACTTGCCGTTGTCGGCGATTTCGTACGTCTTGAAATGGTCGTAGGCTTTTTCTTCCGGCTTGCGGATAGCGCCCACGCCGATCTTCACGAAGTTCTCGCCCGGCTTGGCTTCGTCGTAGCCGATCGCCTTGCCCTCGACGAAAAACTCTTCCACCGGCCCCTGGATGGCGTCGTGAGTTTTCGGATCGTACTTCTCGAACCACCTGCCGAAGAACTCGTGCCCCTGAAATTGCAAGCTGGAAATGGCGCCCGACCAATCGAAGCGCGTGCCGCGGTAATAGCCGTTTTTGGCGTCGGGCAGCAGCAATTTCAGCCGCAGAACGCCGTTCGAAATTTCCGCTTCCGGATAATCGGCCGCCGCAGCCACGACCGCCAGAGCTAAGAACAAGGTGATTGTCTTCATGCTCGTCCTTATCCGCGCAGCGCGCGCCGCCGCTCGCGGCGCATACCGGCGAAATCGAAGCGTGCCTCGCCGATGGGCGTGCCCACCACCTCGATGCGCTTCAGATCGCGCGTCCCGAGTCCGACCTCCTCGGCCAGCCGCAGCGTGCTGTCGCAGGTTTCAAAGGGCGCCGTGCCGCGGTCCGACATCGGGTGGAAGCCCATCACCGCCATCGACACCGCATCCACATTCACCGGATTGGTGCCGGCCACGATCACGCCAGGCTGGACCGCCTTGCAGTCAGAGATCCACGGGCCTTCGCCGCCGGCCATGGTGCGAATGCCTTCCACGATGGCGAGATCGATGGGACGCGCGGAGACCAGGTCCACGACGGTTCGCGGGACGCGGTAGCCGCCTTCGCGCGGCGATTTCGGATCGAGCTCCGGAAGCGCAATCTTCGACGGCTGCCGGTGGCCGTCATGCACCATGTCGCGACCGCCGGTGGGCACCCCACTCGGCTCGTCCACACCCGCGCCGGTCCCGTAGATCGTACACGGGGTGAGTCCGAAGCAATTCTTCATCGACAGCGTGACGCCCGCCGTGTCGTGCTCCTTCATCTTCGCCAGGCTGACGAAGACGTCGCAATCGCGATACGAATGGTTCAGCTCGAAGCCCGGATACATCAGCCCGCCCTGCGGCACCATCATGCGCGCGTATTGCCTGGCGCGACCCAGGTAGTTGGTGTTCTCGAACTCCACGTTGGGCGCCGCGCCCAGAATGTCGCGCGGCTCCCAGTTGGATTGCAGGATGACCTCTTCAATCGGGTCGGCCGTCGACCACGGACTCTCCAGTACGCGGATGCGCCGCGCGCCGGCCTTGCCCATCAAGTGGATGGTGGCTGCAATCACCTGCGGGTGCGTGTAGTGCGTATCTTCGGCGGGCGAGTAGCCCAGGCGGTACGTCGGCGCGCCCGTGAGGTTGATCTTGATGGCAACGGTTTTGCCCTTGACGATGCGGCCCAGTCCGCCCAATTGGTCGAACATGCGCTCGATCGGCGACAGCAATTCGGCGGAGTCATAACTCTTGCACTTGGCCACCGAGACGCGCGTGGCAGGCGCGGCGGCCGCATGCAGGCGCGGGCGCGCCAGGTAAGTTGCGGCCATCGCCGACCCGGCCATGCGCAGCCACTTGCGGCGGGAATACGGGCAATCCATGCTTCCTCCTCAAATCTCCAACTCGACCGCCGCATATTGCGAAACCGGCGGCAAGCGCACTTCGATTCCATCGCGCCCCGGCGCGATCGGCAGGTCGCGCGCTTCGGGGCGGTCCATCGTCCAGAGCCTCGCCGAACGGTAGCGCCCGGCGATCCACAGCGAGGCATCTTCCGGCCCGCGATCGGCATAAAACAAAAGGTGCAGCAAAGCGCCTTTGCCGTTCCGGGCCAAGGCCAACGTCGATTCCACCGCTCCCGCGTTGAAGAATCGCACCAGGTCGTAGCGATGGCTCACCAGCAGGACGGAATCGTTGGCCAGCGTGTACGGATCCTCCGGTTCGGCTTTAGCGATAGCGATTCGTCCTTTGCCGGCCACCCGGATATCGTATCGCGGATGCTCCTGGTCCCTGGCCGGCGGCCCGGCGACGCGGCCCCATTGCGGCGGTGCGATGAGCAACTTCCCACCCGCTGCCAGCGCTTCGATTTCACGGCGCAGTGCCGGCGGCGGCGCTTCGGGATCGGCGTAGAGGATCGCACGCAGCCCTTTCCACGACACGTCCGAAATTTCGCTCTTCACGATCACGCGGTACTGCTGATTGGCTCGCGCCAGCAGGTTCAGAATCTCGGAGCTGAGATACTCGTGGCCGCCCGTGAAATCCGATACCACGCCGACCACGGCACCCGGCGTGTACTCGGCCCAATCCTTGCGGGCATCGAAAAAGCGTGCCGCGTCGATGAGCTTTTTCCAACCGTCCAGCGCGCGCGCATCCTTGCGGGAGATCGCGTCGGCGGTGGCATCATCCAGCGAGATCACCCATCTGCCGCCGTAAGCCGCTGCGTCAGCGAAGGCCATGGCGAACACATCTGGCGAAGGTTGCCCTTTCGGCGGCGCGTTGATCCAGACGGCATCACCCGGATGCAAGGCCAAGGCCAGCCGCGCGCGCCAGCCGTTCGAATCGAGCCACGGCGGTCCCGTCGGACCGGCACCGACGCCGCCTCTGCGCGTTTCGATGCGGATTCCCGGCCACTCGCCATCCGTCAGCGTGACGCCCATCGGCTGCCGCGCAGCCACGGCCAGGCCATCGCGCCGCGCCTGCTCCGCTACCGGGCCATGGTCGGCGCCATTTTCCATCAGCAGGCAATTGATGGGCGTATTTT
>Ga0335085_10005522_pt1 | contig 20231 bp, 12 predicted proteins | sample Lox_Sample_45_FD_206712 | JGI IMG/M metagenome (GOLD analysis project Ga0335085, IMG submission 206712) | Soil microbial communities from Loxahatchee National Wildlife Refuge, Florida, United States - Lox_Sample_4.5 | ecosystem: Environmental > Terrestrial > Soil > Wetlands | place: USA...
CATCAGGGGAAGCGGCAGCGGGCCGGTCTTCACGTCGGCAAGCTGCTCGGCCTCCGAGAAACCCTTCGGCTCTCCGTCCGCGGCCGGGTGCTCGTTCGCGAGGTGGACGACGGACCGGCCGAGCGCCCGCCCCCCGGCAAAACAGTCGGTCCAGGCCACGACGTACTCCGAGGTCTCTTTCGCGCCGTCGACCGCGGCGAGCGTGGCGGCGAGGTCCGGCGTCGTGAAGGCTTCGACGTCGAGGTAACCCGTGGGGACCCGCTTGAGTCCGAGCGACACCTCGACGATCGGCTCCTCCAGCCGGCCCCCGACGAGTCCGGCGAACCGGGGGTCTTCGGCCGGGATCCGGTCGAGGCCCCCCTCCGTCCGGAGCACCGCCAACTCCCTCACGTGCTCGGCCAGCGTTCCCCGCCTCCAGCCGTTCTTTCCGTGGACGTTGACCGCCACCGCCCCGCCGAGGGTCACGTGCATCGTCCCGGTCACGACCGGAGGCCAGAAGCCCCGCGGCAGGGAGAAGCGCCAGAGGTCCCCGAGCGTCAGACCCGCCTCGGCGCGGACCACGCCGGACTCCTCGTCGAAGGCGCGGACCGCGGATAGCCCGGTCAGCTCCACGACCGGCCCTCGCGGGTTGAGGGCCGCGTCGCCGTAAGAGCGCCCCGCGCCCCGGAAGACGGGCCTCTCGCCGCGCCGGCGGAAGCCGGCCAGCACGTCACGCAGCTCTTCGACGGAGGCCGGCCGGTAGACCGGAGAGACCGAGAAGTTGTAGAGGCCGAATCCCTCCACCCGCTCCGGGCGGGGCGGCGGGGCCGCGCTCACGGCGGGCCGAACCTCTTGAAGAGGAACCGCGGGACGTGATGCAGGGCGAGGCCGAAGAGGCCCCAGCGACGGTAGACGTAGAAGACCTCGTGCCGCCGCTCGAGCCGGTCCGCGATGATCCGCGCAGCCTCTTCGGGCGGCGCGACCCAGAAAAGGCCGCTCTTTTCCGCAGTCAGCTTCGTGCCGAGGAAGCCCGGCTTCACGGTCGAAACGGTCACGCCGAACGGATGGAGCCGGCTCCGGAGCCCTTCGAGGTAGGTCGTGAGCGCGGCCTTCGAGGCGTTGTAGGCCGGGTTTCCTTTCCGCCCGCGGTCCCCGGCGATGGAGGAGATTCCGGCGATCTGCCCCCGGCGCGCCTCCCGGAAGTAGTTCGCCGCCAAGCCCAGCATCTCGACGGCGGCCACGGCGTTCACCTCCATCGTCTCGCGGTCTGTCGCCGTTTCGGCCGTCAGGCCGTCCCCGTGATACATGACGCCGGCGTTGTAGATGAAGAGGTCGCAGTGGCCGATCGCGGCGATCGCCTCCTGGAAGGCGGGAGCGATCCGGTTCGTCTCGCGAAGATCGCAGAGGACGGCGGCAACCGTGGCGTCGGGGAACCGTGCCGCCATCTCCGCCCGGACCGTCTCGAGCTTCTCCGCACCGCGACCGACGAGACAGACCCACGCCCCGCGCGAGGCGTATTCGGCGGCGAGGGCCTTTCCGAGACCGTCCGTCGCGCCCACGACGACGACGCGCTTCACGGGCCGATTATCGGCTACGGCCAGAGGCGCTCCGTCTTCTCGTGCCAGTCCCGCGTCACGTCGAGCCAGAAGGCGAGGCCGGCCCAGGGCCCGAACGGGCCGTAGAGCCGCTCGACGCGCCGGTCGGGCACGCGCCGCGAGCGGAAGCGGAGCTCGGACACCTTCTTCCGCGACCACGAATCGAGGCCGAGCTTCGCGTGACGGCCGAGAAGGCGCAGAAGGGTCTGCACGGCGTACGGACCGAAGCCCGGCTGTGCGGCGATCTCCCGCTCGACGTCCTCGTCCGCCCGTGCGGCATCCTCCCAGCGGGCGACGTCGAGCCGCTGTGACGCGACCCGGCCGGCGAACGCAAGCAGGTAGCGGGCACGGTACCCGCAGCGGATCTCCTCGCGGAGGCTCTTCTCGGAGTAGCCCGCGAGGAACGGCGCGTCGGGAAACGCCCCGCCCCGACCGAAGGCCTGGACGAGGTTCCCGACCATCGCCCGCGTCAGCCCCCAGGAACAGTTCGTCGTCAGCAGGACCTTCACCGCGTCCTCGAAGGGCGTCGGCGCCCGCAGGACCCGCCCGGCCCCGCGCCGGGCGATCCACCCGAACCCCTCGGCCTCCTTCGCCCGGCAGAGGGCGTGAAAGGAAGAGAGATCGGAGGAGAGATCGAGGACCCGGAAAACGACCGATTGCACCCGGTCGGCTCCGCCGCCGCTCGCCCGTGCGAGAAGCGTTCCTCCCCGCTTCACCAGTTCGACAGCGACGGGTCTTTCCTCCTCTAAGAAGACGAACTGCAGGCGGCCTGCTTCGGCATCCCAGTCGAAGGGCGGCAGGTCGTACCAGCCGTGACTCCGGACCGTGAGGTCGAGGTCGAAGCGCCGGACCGGAATCTCGATCGAGAGCTCCGTCCGGGCGTCAGCGGACGCGCTCAGTGCCCGACTCCCGGTCCGGGCTGCACGTCGGCCAGCGGCGGGATCGGACTGCCGCCGTGGGCCGTGCACCGCTCCTTCGGCTCGGTCCCCGCGACGAAGACCTCGTTCCACGATTCCGGGCACGCCTCCGTCCAGAGCATCCCGGTCGTCGGGTCGATCCTCTCGGTCACGACGCCCGGCGCCGTCGGGAAGGGCTCTTCGAAGTAGTGCGACGGAAGTCGCCGCGCGAAGTCGGCGAAGATCGGGACGGCGGCCATCGAGCCCGAGAGGCCGAGCCCCCGGTTGTCGTCGAAGCCGACCCAGACGGCCACGAGGAGCCGCGGCGAAAAACCGATGAACCAGGCGTCCCGCCCGTCGTTCGTCGTCCCGGTCTTCCCGGCGAAGATCCCCTGCGCGCCGAGCCGGCGGGCCGAGGCACCGGTCCCCCGGTCGACACCTCCCTGCAGGATGGAAACGAGGACGGCGAGGGCGTCGGGGTCGGCGGCCCGCTCCAGCTTCTCGTTCCGGCTCGTCACCCGCCGCCCCGACGGGCCGACGAACCCGAGGAGGGCTCCGGGCGAAACGCGGAACCCGCCGTTGGCGAAGGTGGCGTAGGCCGCCGCGATCTCGAGCGGGCTCGTCTCGAAGGAGCCGAGCGCGAGCGACGGATAGGGCTTCAGGGGCGACGTGATGCCGGCCCGCTGCGCCGTCTGGACGATGTCCCAGAGGAGAGACTGCTTCGGCCCCACCTCGGTGAGGGCGACGCGGACCGTCGGGATGTTGATCGACTGCTCGAGCGCGTGGCGCACCGTCATCGGCCCGCGATACTCGCCGTCGTAGTTGCGGGGCATCCAGGCCTCGTCCTCGCCGGCCCCCCAGAGAACCGCGATCGACGAGTCGTCGAGGATGGTGGCCGCCGTCACGGGCTTCGGGATGTCCCGGCGCGTGAAGGCCGTGAGGTAGACGAACGGCTTGAAGAGCGAGCCGGGCTGGCGCTTCGCCTGGACGACCCGGTTGAACTGGGACACCTGGTAGTCGCGGCCGCCCACGAGCGCCCGGATCGCTCCCGTCGCCGGTTCGAGCACGATGAGGGCGCCTTGGAGGGCTTCCTCCTCGTCGGTGGACCTGAGGCGCCGGTACTTCTTCTCGAGATCCTCGAGGCCCGCGCGCAGGGCCGCCTGGGCGGCCGCCTGCATCTCCGGGTCGAGCGTCGTGTAGATCGCCAGACCGTCTTCGCGCGTCTCCGGCTCCTCGGCCTTCACCTGCCGCATCAGGAAATCGACGAAATGCGGCGCCACGATGCCCGTGGCCGGCCCTTTCACGCGCGTCAGCGGCGCCTCCAGCGCCTTCTCGTAAGCCGCCTTGTCGATCTTCTCCTGCTCGAGCATTCCCTTGAGGACCACGGCGCGCCGCTCGAGCGCCCGCTCGGGGTGGCGGAAGGGCGAGTAGCGCCCGGGGGAGGAGATGAGCCCCGCGAGGAGCGCCGCCTCCGGCAGATCGAGCTGCGACACCGATCTTCCGAAGTAGAAGCGCGCCGCCTCCTCGACCCCCGTCACGGAGACCGACCCCTTCTGCCCGAGGTAGATCTCGTTGAGGTAGGCCTCGAGGATCTCGTTCTTCGAGTACTTCGTCTCGACGATCACGGCCATCAGCGCCTCGACGGCCTTCCGCCGGAACGTCCGCTCCGGCGTCAGGAACATGTTCTTCACGAGCTGCTGCGTCAGCGTCGAGGTGCCGCGCACGGAGCGGCCCCGGGTCACGCTCTGGACGACGGCGCCTGCGAGGCGGCGGAACGAGAGGCCCGAGTGCGAATAGAAATCGCGGTCTTCCGTCGCCAGGATGGCGTCCACGACGAGCGGCGGGACCTCGGCGAGCCTCACGAGCGTCCGGTCCTGCATCTTCTCGTCGTAGACCGACCCGACGACCTCCGGCTCGAATACCGCCCACGGCAGCGGCGCCCCCACCGGTACGCTCTTGACCGCCGCCACGCGGCGGCCCGAGAACTCGATCGAGACGGTGCTCCCCGGGAACCGCCCCTCGGCCGAGTCGCGCTCGCGGAGGCCGACGACGAGGCGCCCTTTCGCGAGGTGGAACTCCCCCGGCGCCACCTCCGCCTTTCCGGCTTCGGTGTACCGGAGGCGCCCGATCCGGCGAATGACGTCGTCCGGCCCGACGGCGTCGCCCGGGCGGACCAGCCAGACGTCGGAGAAGATCCGCGCCGGGAGCGTCCACCGGTGCCCGTCCATCGTCTTCGAGACGACCCCGTCGAAGTAGAAGACGACGATCGCACCGGAGACCACGAAGAGCACCAGCGTCGCCGCCGCAAAGAACAGGAACGGGTGCGGATTCTTCCGGACGACGCGGACGGCGCCGCTCACGGCCCCCCGCACCCTCTCGAGTACGGTCACCGGCGAAGTGTAGCTGCTAAGCTCGGCCGATGATCCGCCGATCGGCGGCGGCCGCTGCGCTGGCGCTGGTCGCCGGGATCGCCCCCGCCCAGCTCGCGCGCCCGGCCGGTCCCGTCCGGCCCGCGCCGTGCGGCGTCGTGCTCGAGGAACTGACCTGGCTCGAGGCCGAGAAGCGCCTCCGCCCGGAGACCGTGGTCGTGATCCCGCTGGGAGCCGCGGCGAAGGAGCACGGGCCCCACCTCCTCCTGAAGAACGACCTGATTCTCGCCGAGTACCTCAAGCGGCGCGTCGTCGAGGCGGCTGACGTGGTCGTCGCGCCGACGGTCACGTACAGCTTCTACCCTGCCTTCGTCGACTACCCGGGTTCCACGAGCCTCCGTTTCGAGACGGCGCGCGACTTCATCGTCGACGTTGTCCGAAGTCTTTCGCGCTTCGGCCCGCGGCGGTTCTACGTCCTGAACACCGGGGTCTCGACGAACCGGCCTCTCGCCGCCGCGGCGGAGGAGCTGCGGGGGGACGGGCTCCTCCTCCGCTACACCGACCTCCTCTCCGTGCTCGGGCCCGTCGAGAAGGCCGTGGCGAAGCAGGAGAGGGGCACGCACGCCGACGAGATCGAGACCTCGATGATCCTCTACATGGAGCCTGGAGCCGCCGACATGAGGAAGGCCGTCCGGGACGACCGCCCCGGATCGGGGCCGCTCTCGCGCGACCCGGGCGCGCCGGGCCACTACTCGCCGAGCGGCGTCTTCGGCGATCCGACCCTCGCCACGCGCGAGAAGGGAAAGGCCGTCACCGAGGCGTTGGTGGCGGCTCTCCTCCGGGAGATCGAGGCGCTGCGGGCGGCGCCGCCGCCGTAGCCGGCTTCGGCCGGTTCCGGTAGCGTTCCCAGAGCCGCTTGTGCCGGTCCGCGAGGTCGAGCGACTCCCCGTTCCGATAGAGGCCGACGAGAACGGACGTGATCTGGAGCGGGTCCCCCGTCCAGACGGACAGGGAGGCGTCCTTCCCGGGCGCGATCGAGCCGATCCGGTCGTCGAGACCGTAGATCCGGGCGGGGTTCAGGGTCACGGCGCGAAGAGCTTCCAGCGGGTCGAGGCCATAGGCCGCGGCAATCGCCGCGTGATTCGGCAGGTCCCTCACCTGCGCCGCGCTCCGCGAGCCGTCCGTGACGGCGACGAGGACCCCCGCTCTCGCCAGCTCGCCGGGCAGGGCGTACGGGGCGTCGTAAGCCTCGTCCGTCCGGAGCGGAAGCCGGAGCGTCCCGTCCACGATGACGGGGATCTTCCGCTCAACGAGCCTGGCGGCGAGCGTCGGCGCGTCGTGCCCGCCGAGAAAGACGACGCGGACCTTCTCGTTCCGGAGCTCCTCCTCCACGAAGCGAAGGGCGGCCTCCATCTGGGACTTCTTGTCGGCGCGGATCAGAAGAGGGACCTTCCCGTCGAGGGCCGGAACGAGAGCCGCCATCGGCAGGGCGTCGTCGTGCGCGGGGACGCCGGGCTGCCCGGCCGCGGCCTTCGCCTTCCTCCACGCGGCCGCGCTGCGGAACGCCTCGCGAATGGTCCGCAGCGCGTCGTCGCGTTTCCTTTCCTGCGCTTTCGCCGACGGGCGGGCGTCGGGCCGGCGGTCGATCATCATCTCCGGCCACTCGAGGACGAGGGCCGCAGGGCACTTCAGGCAGGCGTCGTCGCGCGTCCATCCCTCGAGGGTCAGAACGGCGGCCGAACCCGGAAGGACCGATCCGCGCGGGACGAGGGCCGCGAAGAGGACGCCGTTCGAGCGGGTGACGGGGAGCGCCTCCGAGTCGAGGTTCGCGGCGACCTCGGGCCGCGCCTCCGGGTTGATCTCCGCGATCTCCGTCACGTCGTTCGTGGCCCGGACGGCCTCGATCTCGGAGAGGCCGATGTTCGAGGCCGGGGTGAAGAAGGCCGGGGCGACGTGCCGGCCGGCTAGGTCCACCACCTCGGCATTCTCCGGGACCGGCGTTCCGGGGCCGCCGACGGCGGAGATCTTTCCGTTCTCGATGACGACGACGCCGTTTGGAACGGCGGGCCCCTCGGCCGTGTGGACCGTCGCACCCTTCAGGACGAGGACGGCGGCGAGAAGAGAAGATCCGCTCACCGGATCACCTCCCCGTTTCCGCGGTCTTCAAGGTCGTCGCAGGCATGGGTCTCCTCCGGGGGCCGGGACGACGGCGCGCTGCCGGCCCTCTCCCCGCCCCGGGAGGCGGCCGCCCGCGCTTTCGCCGCGAGGTCGCTCTTTTCCGCGGCGAGCATCGGCCGGAGCTTCTGGTCGGCCTCGCGGTCGAAGTACTTCTTCCCGTCGATCCAGGTCTGGAGACAGACCGTCCTCGTGTCGAGCGGGTCTCCCGACCAGAGGACGAAGTCCGCGTCCTTCCCCGCTTCCAGCGAGCCGATCCTCTTCTCGACGCCGAGCTGCTTGGCAGCGTTCGCCGAGACGAACTTGAACGCCTCCTCGCGCGGGACGCCTCCGTACTTCACGGCCTTGGCGGCTTCGAGGTTCAGCCGGCGCGCCAGCTCGTCGGAGTCGGAGTTCAGGGTGACGAGGACGCCCCGCTCGTGCATCAGGGCCGGGCTGTACGGAATGGCGTCGTAGACCTCGAACTTGTAGGCCCACCAGTCGCTGAACGACGAGGCGCCCGCCCCGTGCGCGGCGATCTCGTCGGCCACCTTGTAGCCCTCAAGGACGTGCTGAAACGTTCCGACTCGTATCCCGAATTCCTCGCAGACCCGGATCAGGTCGAGGATCTCCTGCTTCACGTAGGCGTGGGCGTGAATGGCCCGCTTCCCCTCGAGGACCTCCGCGATCGCCTCGAGCTGGTCGTCGGTCCGGACGGGCATCACGGTCTCGCCCCGCTTCTTCGCCGCGTCCGCCTCCTTCTGCTTCCGTCGGTAGTCCCGCGCCGCGAGGAATCGCTCGCGGATCAGCGCGGAGACCCCCATCCGCGTCTGTGGATAGCGCGGGCGCGGGCTCGGCCAGTTGGACTGCTTGGGGTTTTCGCCGAGGGCGAACTTGATCCCCGCCGGCGCCCCCGCGAGGAGGATCCCGTCGGGCCCTTCGCCGAAGCGCATCTTGAGGACGGCGTTCTGGCCGCCGATGGCGTTGGCCGAACCATGGAGGACGTTGGCCGCGGTGAGGCCGCCCGCCAGCTCGCGGTAGATCGCCACGTCGAGAGGATCGACGACGTCGACGATCCGGACTTCCGCCGAGACGTTGTGTGTCGCTTCGTTGACCGACCCGTCGATGGCGGTATGGCTGTGGGCATCGATCAGGCCCGGCGTGACGGCCTTTCCCGCCGCGTCGATCTCGACGACCGAGGCCAGGAGGGCCGGCGGCACGGCCGCATCGGCGCCGACGGCCGCCACCTTCCCGTCGACGACGAGAAGGTTCGCGTTCTCCAGGTTTCCCTGCGGCCCCGCGGTCCAGACCGTCGCGTTCTTCACGAAGACGGCCTTCGGCACGAGCAGCGGCGCCGCGAACCGCGAAGGCAGCGGCCGGACGTCGGAGTCCGGCTCGTCCTCGGCCCCGGAGCCCGCGGACTCGGCGCCCCGCTCCGGCCGTCCGACGGCCCGCCGCTCGCGCTCGCCGCGGCGGACGCTCACCGTTCCTCCCTGGGAGACTTCCAGCTTGAGGAAGTCGCCTTCGACGACGGCCACGACCCCGGCGGCGCCCGGCGACAGCCCCAGGACGGCCCCCTCGATCTCGAACCCGGCTCGGGCGCCGTGCCGCGTGGCGGCCGACGCCGCCACCGGCTTGCCCCCGTCGGGCGTCACGGTGGCGGTGAGCGCGCCCGTCCGGGGGTCGGAGCGGATCTCGAGGCGGCCGCCCTCGAGCCGGTAAGTCCCCGTCAGCGGAGCGTGCTTCGGCCGGGCCTCGTACGGTCTGCCGTCCACCCATGTCGTCACGACCCGGCTCTTCTCGCCGAAGAGCGTCCCCTCTATGACGACGAGGTTCGCCGACTTCCCGGCCGCGATCTCGCCGGCCCGTGCCTCGAGGCCGAGCATCTTCGCGGGCACGGTCGTGAGCGCCGCGAGGAGGTCGTCGGCCGAGAGCCCCCGCGCCCGGGCCTTCCTCAGGCGATCGGGCAGGACGTCGACCTCGGGAAGTCCGTGGGTCGTCAGCGCGAAGGAGAGTCCGGCGTCGCGGAGCCAGCGCGGATTGGACGGCGCGCGGTCCCAGTGCCGGAGACGCGACAGCGAGACGTCGACCCAGTCGTCGTCGTCGTCGATCGACGGCGCGGCCGGGAAGGCGAGCGTGAGGATGATCTCGGGAGACAGGGCCTTCACCTCGTCCATCAGGACATAGGCATCCGCGCCGCCGACGACTCGCGTCCTGAGGCCGGATTCCCCCGCGAGCTTCCCCGCGCGGAGGAGCGCGAGGACGTCGGAGGTCTCGAAGAGGACCGGTTCGCTTCCGGAGACGGCCTCGCCGAGCGCCGCCCACGCCTCGACCCGGTCGGGGCGCGGCAGCGACGGCTTCGCCCTCCAGGCCGCCTCCGCGTCGCGGTACCAGCGCGCATCCGAGAAGGTCTGGCGGACGACCGCCGCGACCCCCATCTTCGAGGACGGGTACTCCCTGCCCCTCTCGCGGCCCGGAGCGTCCAGGGAGACGATCTCCGCCGCCCTCGGCACCACGAGGTTCCTGGAGACCGGGCCGTCCCCGAGCGACAGGACGGCGCTGTGGCCGCGGAAGACACCCGCGTCGGGAACCGCGTTGACGAGGGTGAAACCGAGCTCGCGAAGCGCGGCGAGCGCCTCCGGATTGACCCGGAGCTCCGCCGAGGCGCGGCGCTCGGGCGTCACCCGGGGGATCGGGTGGGCGTTGCCGGCGGGCTCGGGCGTCGGGGTCGGCGAGGGCGCCGGGAGTCCGCGGGGAGCCGCCGGATCGTCCTCCGGCGGCCGCTCGTTCTTTCCCGCGAGTCGGCTGAGCGTGACGTACGCGTCGATGAGGCCCGGATAGACGCTCTTCCCGGCGAGGTCGATCTCCGTCGCGTCGGCCGGAACGGACACGGCGCCCGCCGGTCCGACCGCCGTCACGAGGCCGTCGCGGATGACGATCGTCCCTTTGTCGATCGCCTTCCCTGGCGCCGTGACGACCTTCCCGTTCACGAGCGCCCAGACATCCGGCTGGTCGGCGGCGCGGGAAACCCCGGCCGGGATCAGGGCGAGGGCGGCGCCGAGCACCGCGGCGCGGATCCGGAACTTCACGCGTTCACCTCCAGGATTCGATCGACTCGACAACCAGGGACTCGCCGAGGAAGTCGACGGTCTCGCCGGCCGTCTTTCCGAGGAGCGCCTTCCCCGCGTCGGAGAGGTAGGAAAAGACGGCCTCTTCGGGCTTCGAGTCCCACGGACCGAGGAGCGTGATGGCCTTCCGTCCGGAGGGGCCCGAAAGCGTCACCCGAACGCCGGGGCGGATCTCCGTCCGGTCGATCGTGGCCGGGTCGATCGGCCGGGCCCGGGTCAGCTCCTCCTGGAGCTTTCCGGCCCGGACCGAGAGGAGCTGCTGTTTCTCGCGCCGGGCCTTGTACTCGAAGTTCTCGGTGAGATCCCCCTCGGCGGCGGCGAGCGCGATCCCCTTCGTGTTCTCCGGGATCTCGACCTTCAGGATCCGCTCCAGCTCCTGCCGCTTCCGCTCGATCGCCTCCGGCGTCACGAAGAAGGTGTCGGCGGCCGCCGTCCGGAACTCGGGAAAACGCATCTCGGCCGCGGCGACGAGGCCGTCGCGGCGGATCTTCTCCAGCTCGTTGTGCCTCGAGAGGGCCTCCAGGAAGGCGCGGGCCTCCTCGAGCGTCGCCTGTTTCACGAGCCAGGCGGCCGCGAGCCCCGTCCGGTCGAACATCTCGCGCACTTTCGTCCGGAGGGACCCGAGCTCGTCCCATGAAACGGCGTCGAGAAGGCGTCCCAGGATCTGCGCGTTCAGGCGCGCCCGGAGCGCCTCGTCCTCCCCCGCCTTCTGCGCGTACCAGACGAAAGCCCGGGGGCCGGCCCGCGGCGACGAGAGGATCTTGGCGTGCGTCCTGTCGCGGGCCTCCGGCGAGAGCCGGAGAAGGGCCCGGTCCATCCACTCCAGCGTCCGGCCGTCCTCCTCCTTGAAGAACCATTCGTGAAGGATGGCGGGCGCCTCCTCCGGCCGCCGGGAGACGACCAGGTCGAGCGCTTTCTCGCGCATCGTCCGGTCCGGGAGGTGCGGCAGGAGCGCCAGAGGCTTCTCGAGGACGTGGGTCTCGACGGCGAGCGCCAGCGCGATGCCCGGGACCTTCTCGACGAGAACGGCGATCTCGAAGGCCCGGGCCGGGTCCGCGTCCTCCAGCCGCTCCGCCTCGGCGGCGAGAGCTTTCGCCATCGCGGCGGCGAGCTCCGGAGAGCGCTTGTGGTTCTTCCGGAACAGGTCGATCCGCTCGGCGAGCGGCGCTTTCTCGAACTTCGCGAGGAGCGTCGTGTCGGCCGCACCGGCCGAGGCCGACCACTCGACGCTCGCGTTCTTCCCCGAGCCGTGGACGACGACCTGCGGGTTCTTCCGCGCGGCCGTCCACCAGGAGGACCAGGCGTCGTCGGGGACGAGCCCTTTCATCGACTCCTTCAGCTCGGCCAGCGTCACGACGCGCCCGTACGACTCCACGAGACGCCGCACGGCACCCGCCGCGTCGCCGGCCACCGCGCGGGCGAGCGCCCCGGGATCGGTCAGCTTCTCCCTCAGGAAATGCCCTGCGGGGAGCGGTTGCAGGCTCTTCGCCGCGACGCCGATCGGGATCGAGACCCCCTTGGCCCCCTCGAAGTCGATCCGGACGGCGTCGAGGGCGAAGTTCGTCTCCACGACCCGGCCCGCGCCGCGCCCGGGCATGACGAAACAGCTCCCCACTTCGAAGGGGATCCACTTTTCGACCTTTTCGAGGCGGGCGAGCCCGTCGGCGGGTTCCTTCGCCTCCCGGAACCGGAACCGGCCGAGGAGGGCGTTGAGCGACGGCGCCTCGGGGAAGGCCGCCGCGAGGGCGTCCTCGAAGAGTTTGTGGAACCCGTCGGGCGTCGACGGGGTGGCGCCGGCGCGGACGGCCTCCTTCAGGAGCGTCCAGCGGAGCGGACCGATTCCCGGCTCGAGGGCCTGCTCTTTCAGCGCCGCCTCCGCCGCCCCGGCCATCGCCTGGAGCCGCCCCTTCTGGGAGTGCGGGGCGCGCGCGAGGCCGCGGACGGCCGCGAGAAGGAAGTCGGAATGGGTCAACGGATCGTCGAGCGCCTCCTTGAAGGCCGATTCGACGAGGTCGTACCGCTTTTCCGAGAAGAGGGAGCCGAGGTCCGCGACGCTGAGCACCGTCCCGTCAGTTCCCCAGGAGGCCCTTCTTCAGATCCTCCGAAGGGGGCTTGGGGCCCAGCCAGAGGGAGAAGACGGCGTCGGCGAACTCCTTCCCTTCCGCGGAGAAGAGATCCTTCCCCTCGTGCGAGAGCGTCGTGCCCTTCCCCGGGAGGTAGGTGAACGACATGGTCTGGCCGTCCTTCAGGTCGGGGACCGCGGCGATCATCTTGTCGATCGCCGCCTTCTGGTTCGCCGCCAGCGCCTTCGCGTTGTTCTCGAAACCCTCGGAGAACGCCTCGGTGATCGACTTCTTGTCGACGTTCCGGAGGTACTGCATCTTGATGACGCGCGGCGCGTCGGCCGCGAGGATCGCCGCGGCATCCTTCGAGGGCGCCTCGAGGTAGAGCCCGCCGACGTAGACCTTGAAGATGGCCTTCTTCCGGAGGCCCATGCCGTTCAGCTTCAACGTCTTGTCTCCGGCGGAGATCGAGTCGGGCATGGTGACGCCAGCCATCTCGCGGGCCGAAGCGGGAAGGGCCAGGGCGACGGCGAGAAGCGCGGCGCTCGAGGCGCGCGCGAGGCTTCGGGTATTCATCGGGATCCTCCTCACGGTTTCGTGGCCGGAGAGAATACCCCGAGGCCGGCCTATTTCGCCCCGGCCTCGCCGCGGGCGCGGAAACGCCAGAGGGCGCTCCGGGTCCCGACGCCCACCGCCCGGAGGGAGCCGTCCCGGGCGTATGTCGGAAACTGGACGTCGCCCTCGAAGCTGACCCGGATCCGCTCCACGACCCCGCTCGCCGGATCCAGGAGACCCGCTCCCCAGAACCAGGCATCCTTCGTCGCCACCGTCACCGCGATCCGCCCGTCCGGCCCGATCGAGCCCGGCGCGAGCGGCGTGGGGGCGAGGCGGAACGGCCCCTGGAACGGGATCGGCCGCTCCGGCCCGCCGCCGAGCGGAACCGCGAAGAGCTCGTTCCCCTCGCGCCCGTTGACCTGGATGACGAGCTCGCCGTGCCGGGCGTCCACCGCGACGCCGTGGCCGGGGCGGAGCTTGCGGGGATTACCCGAGGCCACGTCGAGCGCGTAGACGTCTCCGGCGTCGGCGTAATAGAGGGTCTTCCCGTCCGCCGAGGGCGCGAGCGTCTGGGGCGCGACGCCGCTCGTGGCCTCGAACCGCCGGAGGATCCGCCCGTCCTCGACCGACGCGAGAGCGAGAAGCGGCTTCGAGTCGACGCCCCCGAGGAGGAAGACGACGCCTCCTCCCGCGACGGGCGCCGCCGGCGGCCCGACCTGCTCCTGCGTGTCGACGAGGCGCTTCAGGCTGCCGTCGGCGGAGGCCACGAGGAGCCGCCGGCGTCCGGCCGCCGAGCTCGGCACCACGAGGCGCCCGTCCGGGAGCTCCACGGGGCTCATGACGATGCTTCCGGCCGACGCGAGGCGCTCCGGGAGTCCCCCCGCCGGCGAGAACTTCAGGAAGTCGGCCGGATACTCCTTCGTGTCGACGAAGAGCGCGCCGTCGGCCGCCGCGCTGAGGAACCGCGGCCGCGAGGAGAGCGTGAGCAGGACCTTGCCGCTCGTTCCGTCGCGGGACACCTGCGAGATCCGGAAGAGGTCCCCCGAAAGGAGGGTGCCCAGCACCGACGTCCCGTCGGAGGCGACGGCGAGCGGCGCCGACAGGGCGAGGCCGGGCGCGAAGGGCCGCACCCGCCCTGTCTCCACCTCGAGCACGTAGGCCCGGCGGATCCGCTCCTCGCGCTCGCTGGCGAGACGCCCCCAGAAGAGAACCTCGCGGCCGTCGGCGAACGCGTGGAGGTGGAGTCCGACCGACTCGGCCGCGATCCGGAGCCCGACCGTTTCGACCTTCCCCGACTCGGGCCAGAGGCGGTGGGGCTGGAAGTTCCGGTCGGCGTCGAACTTGACGACGAGGAGGCTCCCGTCCGGCAGCGACTCCGGCCCCTGGGCGTCCGGGAGAACCAGCCGCTCCTCCCCGCCGATGGCCGGGATGCTGTAGACGCCGTGCGGAACGTCCGTGACGCGGTCGAAGAAGATCTTCGCCCCGTCCCGCGACCAGCTGAGCTTGTAGATCGACCCGAGCCCCTTCTGGCGCGTCAGGACGGTCCAGTCGCCGGACGTGGGCCGGAGGAGCGCCACCTGGGAGACCCCGTCCTGCAGGGTGACGAAGGCGACCGTCTGGCCGTCCGGCGAGACGCGGGGCGAAAAGACGGCGGTGGAGCCGCCGAGAAGAAGCTCGCCCTGCCAGTCCCGCGGGGCCGCATCGACGGTCTTGCCGCGGAACCACCACCCCGCGCCGGCCCCGGCCGCGAAGAAGACGACGCCGGCCCCGAGAAGGAAGAGGAACTCCCGGAGGCGCCGCGGGCGCACCGCCGGAACGCGCGTCGTGACGGGGCGCGGCGTGCGCGCGGCGGACGTCGCCGTCGTCGAGGCCGGGGCGGCCGGAACCGCGGTCGCCGTCGGGACCGCCGACGGCGTCGGTACGGCCGCCGCCGGAATGCGCGGGAGGGTCGCGTCCTGGATCACCGGGAAGTTGTCCCGGAGCTGCTTCAGCTCGCGGGCGAGGTCGCGCGTCGACGAGTACCGTTCCTCGGGCTCCTTCGCCAGGAGGCGCGCCAGCACCCAGAGAAGGGGCGCCGGCACGCGCGGGTTGACCCGCTCGACGGGCTCGGGGTCCTCCTGAATGATCGCGGAAAGCGTCTGGACCACCGTGGGCCGGTCGAAGGCCTTCCGGCCCGTCAGCATCTCGTAAAGGATCAGTCCGAGGGCGAACTGGTCCGACCGGGCGTCGACGGCCCGTCCCGAGGCCTGCTCGGGCGACATGTAGCTCGTCGTCCCGACGACGAAGCCCGTGTCGGTCAGGTGGCTGAACGGCCCCGCGTCGCCTTCGCCGAGCCCGCCGACGAGCTTCGCGATCCCGAAGTCCAGGATCTTCACGAAGCCGTCCTTCGTGACCATCACGTTGTCCGGTTTCAGGTCGCGATGGACGATGCCCGCCTCGTGCGCCTTCGCGAGGCCGTCGGCCAGCTGCGTAGCCACCTGGAGGGCCGTCCGGAGCGTCAACGGCGCCCCGGCGATCATCTGGCGGAGGGTCCTCCCGTCCACGAGCTCCATGGCGATGTAGGGCGAGGCGTCGGCGTCGCCGATCTCGAAGATCGTGACGATGTTCGGGTGGTTCAATGCCGAGGCGGCGCGGGCCTCCTGCGCGAAGCGCTCCAGCCGGACCGGGTTGGCGGCCCAGTCGCCGGAGAGGACCTTCAGGGCGACGTCCCGCGACAGCCGCGTGTCGCGCGCCCGGTAGATCTCGCCCATCCCGCCCACGCCGATCGGCCCCAGGATCTCGAACGGCCCGAGGCGCTCTCCCAGGGCGAGCGTCACGTAGTCCCCTACGCCTGGATCTCGCTGAAGCGGGCGACCCGGAAGAACTGGTCGCGCATGGCCCGGAGGAGGGCCACGCGGTTGCCCCGGACCGCCGGGTCGTCGGTCAGGACCATCACCTCGGTGAAGAAGCGGTCGAGGGAGGGGCCGAGCGAGGCCATGATCGAGAGGGCGACGCGGTAGTCCCGGCGGCCGACCAGCTCGTCGAGCATCCCCTTCGCCTGCAGGTAGTCGCCGGCGAGCGCCCGCTCGGCATCCTCGCTCATCAGGGCCGGGTCCAGCTCGCCGCCGGTCTGCTCCGCCTGAGCCAGGATGTTCTGCACGCGCTTGAAGGCCGTCGCGACGGGAACGAAGTCCTCCTCCGCGCGAGCCGCCTCGACCGCCTCCACGCGGTCCGCGGCGTCGGCGACGTCGTGGCAGTCGGTCGTCAGAACGGACTCGATCGTGTCGGGACGGAGGCCGCGCTTCTCGAGGAGGAAGCGGAGTCGTTCGAGGAGAAAGGCGTTCAGCTCGGGGATCACCTCGTCCCGCGTCCGAGGCAGGGATCCGTGAAGCAGAAGCGCGTCCGAGCAGGCCACCGGAACGTCGAGGTGCCAGCCCTTGTCGAGGAGGATCTTCACGACGCCGAGGGCTGCGCGCCGGAGAGCGTAGGGGTCCCGTGAGCCGGTCGGCGCGAGGCCGAGCCCGAAGAGGCCCACGAGCGTGTCGAGCCGGTCCGCCAGCGCCACGACCCCCCCGACGTCGCCCCGCGGAACGTCGTCCTCGGCCGACGCGGGACGGTACTGGTCGTAGAGCGCCTGCCAGACTTCGTCGGGCTCCCCTTCGCGACGCGCGTAGAGGCCGCCCACGACGCCCTGCAGGTCGGGAAACTCGCGGACCATGTCGGTGACGAGATCCGTCTTGGCGAGGCGCGCCGCCTGCACGACGAGGGGGGCCTTGTCCCCGAACCCGAGACGCGACGCGAGGCGCTCGGCCAGCTCCTGGATCCGCCCCGTCTTCCGGAGGTAGTCGCCGAGCTTCTCCTGAAAGCCGAGCGAGCCGAGTCGGGAAAGCCGGTCCACGAGACGGGTCTTCGTGTCGTCCTCGAAGAAGAACCGGGCGTCGGCGAAGCGGGCGTTCAGGACCCACTCGTTCCCGCGGACGATCAGCCCCTTGGGATCGCCGGCCTGGTCGGCCACCGCGAGGAAGTGCGGCGCGAGGTCGCCTCCCGTCCGGACCGGGAGGACCTTCTGGTGCTCGCGCATCGAGGTGACGAGGACCTCCTCCGGAAGGGCGAGGTACCCCTCGTCGAACGAGCCACGCACCATGAGGGGCCACTCCACGTAATGGGCGAGCGTGTCGAGAAGGGCCTCGTCCCGCGCCGGCTCGCCGCCCACCTGGGCCGCCAGGTCGCGGGCCTGCGTCGCCAGGGAGGCCCGCCGGGCGGACGCGTCGGGTTCGACGAAGGCGGCCCGGAGCTTCGCGAAATAGTCGGCGACGCCGACGACCACGAGGCGGCCCGGCGCGAGCGTCCGGTGGCCGAACGTCGTGCGGCTCGTTTCGACGCCGAAGAGCGAGAAGGGAATCACGAGTCCGTCGAAGAGGGCGAGCACCGAGTGGACGGGGCGGACCCAGAGAGGCGTCCCGTCGCCCCACCGCATCATCCGCGGAAAGCTCATTTTCGAGACGATGGGCGGGAGGAGCTCCGCGATGACCTCCACGGCCGGGCGCCCCGGGACCGTCTTCGTCGCGACGACGTAGGGGCCCTTGGGAAGCTGTTCGACCCGGAGATCGTCCACCGTGACGCCCTGCGCCCGGGCGAACCCCTGCGCCGCCTTCGTCGGGGCGCCGCCGGAATCCCAGGCCGCGGCGGCGGAGGGGCCGACGACCTCGGACGTCACGTCCGCCTGGTGGTCGGCGACTCCCTCGCCGACGAGGATCAGCCGGCGGGAGGTGGAGTGAACTTCGAGCGTCCCGCCGAGCCGGGCCTCCCCGAAGGCCTCCTGCACCCTCCGGAGCAGCTCCTCGCGCGCCGCGGGGAGGACGCCCGCCGGAATCTCCTCCGCCAGGATCTCCAGAAGAAATTCAGACATTGCCTGCTCCCCGTCCGAAGGCAGCCGGGGGGTCCGGGGGGCGCGCGGAGCCACGCCCCCCGGCGAGCAGGGGATGGCCGAGCTTCTCCCGGGAGACGACGTACGCCTCCGCGCAGCGGCAGGCCAGCTCGCGGACGCGCCGGATGACGCCGACGCGGTCCGTGGCCGAAACGGCCCCGCGCGCGTCGAGAACGTTGAAGGTGTGCGAACACTTCAGGGTGAACTCGAAGGCCGGAAGGACGAGATCGGCCGTAAGACACCGCCTCGCCTCGGCTTCGAACCGGTCGAAGAGCATCTGATGAAGGGCCGTATCGGCCGCCTCGAAGTTGTATTTCGACGCCTCGAACTCGTCCTGGTGCCGCACCTCGCCGTAGAGGATCCCCGGCGCCCATTCGATCTCGAAAACGCTCTTCTTGTTCCCGAGGAACATCGCCAGCCGCTCGAGCCCGTAGGTGATCTCGGCCGTGACCGGCGCGAGGTCGATCCCCCCCGCCTGCTGGAAGTACGTGAACTGGGTGATCTCCATCCCGTCGAGAAGGACCTGCCAGCCGACGCCCCACGCGCCGAGCGTGGGCGACTCCCAGTTGTCCTCCTCGAATCGGAGGTCGTGCTCCGCCGGCTCGATGCCGATGGCGGCGAGGCTCTGGACGAACTGGTCCTGGATGTCGTCCGGCGACGGCTTGACGACCACCTGGTACTGGAAATACTTCCCGAGCCGGAAGGGGTTCGCCCCGTAGCGCCCGTCCGCCGGACGGCGCGAAGGCTGGACGTAGCCGCAGGCCCACGGCTCCGGACCCAGGACGCGGAGAAACGTCGCCGGGTGCATCGTCCCCGCGCCCATCTCGATGTCGTACGGCTGCTCGATGAGGCAGCCCTTCGACGCCCAGAACTCCGACAGCCTGTGGATGAGGGTCTGAAGATCCATGAACACCGCCCGCCTGGCTCCGGTAGAGCAGGAGAAGTGTACCGGAATCGTGTCGCCGGCGCGGCTAGCCGAGGCTGCCGAGGAACCGGTAGCTCTTCAGCTCGTGGCCGAGAAAGCGCCGCCGGACCTCTCGCGCCATCTCGTCGAGGGCGGCGAGGGCACCCGCGTCCGCGGGCCGTGCGGCCACGTCGGGGAGGGATCCCGTCCGGAAGGCGGCGAGCAGGGGCCGGGCCGATGCCGGAACGGGAATCGCCCCGCGGCCGGCGCACTCGGCCGAGACGAAGCCCGGGATCTCCGGGTCGAGGCGCACGCCCCCCGGAGGGAGCGGCTCGCCGCAGGCGGCGCAGAGGACGTCGTCGGGAAGGAGCCCCGCGAACCGGAGGAGCCAGGCCTCGAAGTAGCGCGCCGCGAGATCGGCCCGAACGCCGCCGCGAAGAGCGGCCAGGACGTGCCGCACCAGGCGGAAGACCTCGTCCCCGGGCTCGAATTCGGGGACGAACGTCGCCGCGCTCTCGGCCACGTACGGCAGGAGCATCGCCGTCTCCTCCCGCGAGGCGAGGTCGAAAGAGCTCCGGACGAGCTCGATCGCGTCGATCCGCGCCAGATCCGCCCCTTCCTTCCGAAAGAATGTGACCGCGACCTCCGAGAGGAGCTGGAGCGAGGCCCCCCGCTTCGACGCGCCGCGCGCCCCGCGCACGGCCGCGCGGACGACCCCGTCGTGCTCGGTCAGGAACGCCGCGACGAGGTCCTTCTCCGAGAGCGCGTCGAGCCTCAGAATGAAAGCGCGCGTGGCGAGGAGCGACATCGTCCCCGATTCTCCCGCGCCGGGCCGCCTTCCGCCCGCGGTCGTCCGGCTGGGGTGGGTCTCCCTCCTGACCGACGTCTCCTCCGAGATGATCGTCCCGCTCCTTCCGGCCTTCCTCGCCACCCTTCCGGGAGCGCCGGCGAGGGCGCTCGGCTGGATCGAGGGGATCGCGGAGACGACCGCCTCGGCCACGAAGATCCTCTCGGGCCGCTGGACGGACCGGGCCCGGGCCAAGAAGCCGCTCGTCGTTCTCGGCTACGGCCTCTCGTCGGTCGTCCGCCCCCTGATCGGCCTGGCTCCGAGCTGGCCGGCCGTCGCCGTCATCCGCTTCTTCGACCGGATCGGGAAGGGTATCCGGGGCGCGCCACGCGACACGATGATCGCGGCCGCGGCATCGCCCGAGAGGCGCGGTGCCGCGTTCGGCCTGCACCGGGCCTTCGACAACGCCGGCGCCGTCCTCGGCCCCCTGATCGCTGCCGCGCTCGTCGGCCTCGCCGGACTCTCCTTCCGGACGGTCTTCCTTCTGGCCGCGGTCCCGGCGGCCCTGTCGCTTCTCGTCCTGGGATTCCTCGTAAAGGAGAAAAAGGAAGAGGCCTCGGCGGGCGAAGTCCCCTCCGACGCCGGCGCGCACTGTTTGAGCGAAGCGAGTTTGCGCGCCAAGGAGGAGGGGACACCGCCCATCGAGGCATCAGCCGGCCCCATTTCTGTCTCACTCCCTCTCCCTTCTTCGTTTTGGCGGGTTGCGGGGGTGGTCGGGTTCTTCACGCTCGCGGCCTCGTCCGACACCTTCATCCTCCTTCGCGCCCGAGAAATCGGGATCGCCGCAGCGTGGCTCCCGCTCCTCTGGGCCTTCTCGAACGCCGTGAAGTCGCTC
>Ga0335085_10005523_pt1 | contig 20230 bp, 18 predicted proteins | sample Lox_Sample_45_FD_206712 | JGI IMG/M metagenome (GOLD analysis project Ga0335085, IMG submission 206712) | Soil microbial communities from Loxahatchee National Wildlife Refuge, Florida, United States - Lox_Sample_4.5 | ecosystem: Environmental > Terrestrial > Soil > Wetlands | place: USA...
GCGTCGACCGCGGCCCTGGCGCAGCTGCTGCTCGCCGGGCGCGGCTGGACGCCGTTCCCGCCGGGCGGCCGCGTGGGCATCCTCCTCGCCGCGCCCTCGCAGCGCCTGTTCTCCACCTGGGGCAGCGCCATCCTGCTCGCAGGGGCGGCGACCGTGGCGCTCATGCTCGCGGCGGACGTGAAGGTGCGCGACGCCGTCGCCGGCGTGGCCGCGCTCGCGCGCGCGATCGGCCGCGGGCTGACGCTCCTCGGCGGGTTCGTTTCCGCGCGGCTCGCGGCGGCCATCGAGGAGCATCGCGCCGCGGTGGCGGAGCTCCGGGAGGAGGAGGCCGAGCAGGCCCGGCGCGAGGCCGCGCTCGCCGACGCGATCGCGGACACCGCGGAGCTCGAGGCGCTCGGGCCGGAGGACATGACCGACGCCCGCGCCGTGGCTGGCGAGCTCGCCCGCGAGGAGGTGCGCCGCTCCGTCTTCGAGGATCCGGCGTGGGCGGAGCCGCCCGAGGCGGAGGTGGCCCCGGCCGAGCCCGAGGAGCCCGGCAAGAAGCGGCGGCGCGCGAGGAAGCCGCGCGACGAGCAGGCCGCGGAGGACGTGGATTCGGGGCTCGGGGCTCCCGTGGAGGACGAGCTCGAGATGCCGCCGGTGCCGCCCGTGCCGGCACGGCCCGAGATCGTGGTCTCGCAGGCGATGCTGGAGTCGCGCCCGGCCAGGAAGGAGCGGAAGAGGAAGGAGGAGCCCGAGTTCGCCTTCCAGAAGTCGGGCGACGAGTTCCAGCTGCCCGGCCTCTCGCTCCTCGACGTGCACCAGGAGAAGGCGCGCGCGCTCGACGAGAGCGGCCTCACCCGCACGGCCGACGTCATCGTCGCGACGCTCGGGCAGCATGGCATCGAGGGCGTCATCCGGCACATCCGGCCCGGGCCGGTGGTCACGCTCTACGAGTTCTCTCCGGTCGCGGGCGTGAAGCTCGCGCGGATCGAGAACCTCGACAAGGAGCTCACCATGGCGCTCAGCGCCATGCGGATCCGGATCATCGCGCCGATCCCGGGCAAGGGCGTGGTGGGCATCGAGGTGCCGAACAAGGACCGGGCCACCGTCTACCTGCGCGACATCCTCGAGTCGGAGGCCTTCGCGCACGCGGGCGGGATCCTGCCGCTCGGGCTGGGCAAGAACATCGAGGGGGTCCCGTTCTGCGTGGACCTGCAGCGCATGCCGCACCTGCTGATGGCCGGCACCACCGGCTCGGGCAAGTCGGTCGGCCTCAACACCATGATCCTCTCCCTCCTCTACCGGCAGACGCCGGCCGAGGTGCGGATGATCATGGTCGATCCGAAGATGACCGAGCTCTCGGCCTACGAGGACATCCCCCATCTGCTCCTGCCGGTGGTGACCGATCCCCAGAAGGCCGCCCGCGCCCTGCAGTGGGCGGTGGACGAGATGGAGCGCCGCACGCAGATCCTCGCCGACACGGGCTCGAAGGACCTGCGCTCGTACAACGCCAAGGTGGAGAGGCACCGGAACGAGGGCCGCACGTTCACCAGCCCGGATCTCGGCCCGCCGCGGAAGCTCGTGGTGGTGGACGCCACCGCCGGCGAGACCGAGGAGGAGGCCGCCGCGCGCGCCGCTGGCGAGGCCGCCGCCCCGGGGTCCGGGCCGATGGGGGCTTCCCCCGAGTTCGAGGACCCCACCGCGCCGCCGCCGCTCGACCCGGTGGCGGACCGCGACGAGCGGAAGCTCCCGTCGAAGCTCCCGTTCGTGGTGGTGGTCATCGACGAGCTCGCCGACCTCATGATGACGGCGCCGCGCGAGGTGGAGATCTCGCTCGCGCGCCTCGCCCAGAAGGCCCGGGCGACCGGCATCCACCTCATCGTGGCGACGCAGCGTCCTTCCACCGACGTCATCACCGGGATGATCAAGAACAACTTCCCGGCCCGCATCAGCTTCCGCCTCGCGTCGCGCCACGACTCGCAGACCATCCTCAACGGCCCGGGCGCGGAGACCCTGCTCGGCGACGGCGACATGCTGGTGATGACCGCCACCCAGCCGGTGACCCGCGTGCAGGGCGCGCTCGTCTCCGAGGACGAGCTCCACCGCGTGGTGGCCTACCTGAAGGAGCAGGGGAGGCCGGTCTACGACGAGAACATCCTCAGGGCGCGCGACGGCGGCGGCGACCGCTGGGAGAGCGACGAGGACGACCCGGTGTACGACCAGGCGATCGAGCTCGTCTCGCGCATGGAGGAGGTCTCCGTCTCGAAGCTCCAGCGCGAGATGCGCCTCGGCTACAACAAGGCCGCCAAGATCATCGAGCGCATGGAGCGCGAGGGGCTGGTCGGCCCGGCCAACGGCGTGAAGCCGCGGCAGGTGCTCATCCGCCCGGTGGGCGAGATGAGCCCCATGCCGAACGTCTAGCCGTCAGCTCCGGACGCGAGCCAGGATGGCCTGGAAGCGCGGGTCGGAGCGCAGCGCCTCCAGGTCTGCGTCGCTCTGCATCCACTTCCGCGAGCCGCGTCCGCTTCCCACCGCGCGGTCGAGCAGCTGGAGCGCGCGGTCCTTGTCGCCGAGGCGGACGTAGAAGCAGGCCAGGTTGTAGAGCGTCGCGAAGTCGCCGCGCCCGGAGGCGACCACCCGCTCCGCGCGGGCGATCCCCCGGGCCCGATCGCCGTAGAGCAGGTCGCCGATGGCGCCCATGTACAGCGCGCGCTCGTCGGAGGGATCGATGCGCAGCCTCCGCTGGACGGCCTCCTCGGCCCGCCGTGCGGCGTCGCGGGCGGCGGCCGTGTCACCCCTCCGCTCGTGGACGTTCACGAGGAGCGCCAGCGAGGCGAAGTCGTCGGGGTTGCGCCGGGCCGCCTCCTCGTAGACGGCGACGGCCTCGTCGAGCCGTCCCGCCACCGCGAGCGCCCGGCCGTGGAAGTAGCAGGCGTCCCCCCAGCCGGGATTGAGCTCGGCGGCGGTCCGGAACTCCCGGTCGCCCTCCTCGGCCTGGCCCATGACCGTGAGGATGTTCGCCCGCGCCAGGTGCGCCTCGGCGAGGTCGGGGCGGAGTCGGATGGCCTCGCCGGAGGCGCCGAGCGCCTCGGCGCGGACCTGCTCCGGGTGCTCGAGGTCGAAGTTCCACTGGAGGATCATGACGTCCGCGTCGGCGAGCCCGGCGTGGGCGTGGGCGAACGACGGGTCGAGCTCGACGGCTCGCCGGAAGGACTCGCGGGCGAGGCCGATCTGGCGGTCCCCGTGGGCCATGAGGTGGTGCCGGCCGCGCAGGTAGTGCTCGTACGCCTCGGCGCTCCTCGTGGCCCGGCTGGCGCCCACCTTTCCCAGACGCTCCTCCTCCGTGCTCGACGGACGGATCTCCATGGCCTTCACGAGCGCACGCGCGATCTCCTCCTGCACGGCGAAGACGTCGGTGAGCTCGCGGTCGAAGCGCTGCGACCAGAGCTCGAGCCCCTCCGTCGCGTCCACGAGGCGGGCCGCCACGCGCACGCGGCTTCCGGCCTTGCGCACGCTCCCCTCGAGGAGCGTGGTCGCGCCGAGGGCCCGGCCGATCTCGCGGCTGTCCACGTCCCGCCCCTTGAACTGGAAGGACGAGCTCCGCGGGACGACCCTCATCCCGGAGACGCAGCACAGGGCGTCGAGCAGCTCCTCGGCGATGCCGTCACAGAAGTACGCCTGGTCCTGCTCCGGGCTGAGGTCCGCGAAGGGCAGGACCGCAACCGCCGGGACGGCCCGCGGAGCCGGTGCGGCCGGCGTGGTGACCTCGCGGGCCGCTGCCTCGGGTCGCGGCAGCGGCGGGGTGCGCTCGATTCCGCCCGGTCCGACGTCGAAGGCCCAGGCGAGCGCGACGGCCACCGGGAACCCCAGACCGAGCAGGACGAGCACCGCGGTGAGGACCCATTCCTCGAGGTGGAGGCCGTGCATGGCCGGCTCGGCGATCTGGAGCACCGCGAAGGAGGCGATGCCGTAGGCGACGACCACGCGGAACACGCGCCTGCGGCGAAGCTCCTCGTAGAGCAGGGACAGATTCATGCGGTTCGTTCGAGTCTATCAAGGCGCGAGCGGCAGGAACGGCCCCACCACCGCGAGCGCCTCCTCGGCCGAGTAGGGCTTGGGGAGCGCCGCCGAGAACTCGCGCATCGCCCCGGGCTCCGGCTCGGAGTAGCCGGTCGAGACCACGACCTTGGCGTTCCGGTCGCTCTCGCGCAGGCGGCGGAGCACCTCGATCCCGCCCGGCCCACCCGGGACGGTGAGGTCGACGACCACCACGTCGAAGGGCTTGCCCCGCTCCCGCGCGGCGTGCCACAGGGCGACCGCCTCGCGGCCGTCGGCCGCCACCGCCACCTCGCAGCCTAGGGACCTGAGCACGCGCTGGGCCACCCGCCGCACCGATTCCTCGTCGTCCATCACCAGCACCCGCCCCGTGCGCCGCAGCACCGTCTCGGCCCGCGCCGGGGCCACGCTGGAGGCACCCGGCCTGGCGGGCAGGACGATCTCGAACGTGGTGCCCTCGCCGGGCCGCGAGCGCACGTCGATCGTGCCGCCGTGGCGGGTGACCACCGAGTACGTGACGGCCAGCCCGAGCCCGCTGCCGCGCTGCTTCGTGGACACGAAGGGGTCGAAGACGTGCGGGAGCACGTCGGGAGGGATGCCGGGGCCCTGGTCGGAGACCCGCAGCCGGATGCACGGCCCTGGAGACATCCGAGCACCCGACTCGACCCGGACGTTGTCGAGCGCGATCTCCACCGCACCGCCGGACGGCATGGCCTCCACCGCGTTCAGGACGAGGTTCTGGATCACCTGGCCAATCTGGCCCGGATCCACGGCGGCTGGCCACAGGCCGGGCTGGGCCACGACGCGGCAGGTGACCGCCCGCCCGCGCGCGGCGAACTGCGCCGCCTCGTCCACGAGCGGCGCGAGATCCAGGACGACGGTGTCCGGCGCGCCGCCCCTCGCGAACGTGAGGAGCTGGCGGGTGAGCGACACCGCACGCCGGGTCGCACGCTCCGCCTCGTCGAGGAGCTCGTCCGCCTCGTCCGGGCCCGGCCGGTCGCGGCGCACGAGCGAGAGGTTTCCGAGGATGCCGGTGAGGAGGTTGTTGAAGTCGTGAGCGATGCCGCCGGCCAGCACGGCGAGCGACTCGAGCCGCTGCGCGCGCAGGAGCGCCTCCTCTGCACGCCGCCGCTCGGCCAGCTCGGCCTTCAGCCCCGAGGTGGCGACGGCCACGCGGCGCCGCAGGCTGGCGTTCCAGCCCAGGGCGACGGCGGCGACGGCGGTGATGGCGATGAGGGAGATCGCCAGGGCGAGCAGCGACCTGCGGGTGGTCTGCACGCCGGAGACGTCCAGGCGGACCCAGCGCTGCCGGATCTCCTCGCGCTCGGCGAGGCTGACCGCAGCGAGCCCCTTGTCGAGGATCGACGTGGCGAAGGGCCGGTCGTGGCGCGTTCCGATCGACAGCGGCAGGCCCCGACCGTAGTCGCTCGCCACGCGAAGGTTGGTGATGCCCACCGCCTCCACCACGTACGAGGCGACCGCGAGGTTCACCAGCGCAGCGTCCACCTGGCCGAACGACACGGACCGGAGCGCCGAGACCTCGTCGGGAAACAGCACGAGCGTCACGTCCGGGTTGGCGCGCCGCACCTCCTCGACGAGAGCGCTCCCGCCCGTCATCGCCACGCGCTTCCCGGCGAGGTCCCGCAACATGGGCGACCCGGGCTCGTCCTGCCGGACGATCACCACGTCGAGGAGGTCCACGATGGGGTTCGACCAGGCGAGGTATCCCGATCGCTCGGGAGTGGGCTGGAGGGCGGTGATGCCGTCGAGCTCGCCGCTGCGCGCCTTCTCCAGCACCTCCTGCCAGCTTCCGGCGCGGACGACCTCGATCGGGATCCCCACCCGCGCCCGGACGAGCGCGAGGAGGTCGGCGACGAGGCCGCGGTGCACCCCGCGCACGTCGATCCACTCGATGGGGGGATAGGCGGGATCGGCACCCAGCCGGATCGGTCCATGGGACGCGATCCAGGCGCGCTCCTCGGCGGAGAGCGTCACCGCGGGCCTGGGCTCGCGGCGCAGGGACCAGAGCAGGACGGCGGCGAGCGTTCCGCATGCCACGATGAGGGCGATCCGCCCGGCGGTCCGGAGCCGGCGGCGGGGCGAGGTCGATGGGGCCGCCGAACGCATCCCGGGGTGTCATACCCGCATGCGGCGCTCCTCGCCGCGGACGATCCTCGCGATGTTCTCCCGGTGGCGGACGAAGACGAGGGCCGCGATGGCGAGGCCCGCCCAGCTCACCGGGCTCCCCAGGCCCGAGGCGAGGAGCGTCCAGATCGCGCACACCGCCGTCCCGAGCAGCGACCCGACCGACGAGATGCGGGTCGCCGCGTACGACACGCCGTAGACGGCGACCCCGGCGAGCGCTGCCCACGGCGAGAGCACGAGGAAGACACCGAGCCCGGTGGCGACGCCCTTCCCTCCGCGGAAGCCCAGCCACGGCGGCCAGAGGTGCCCGGCGAAGGCGGCGAGCGCCACCGCCACCGTCCACCCCTCCTCGTCGGGACCACCCGTGAGCACCCAGCGCGCCACGAGGACGGGCACCACCGCCTTCAGCGCGTCGAGGAGGAGCACCACCGCGCCGAGCATCTTCCCGCCGGCGCGCGCCACGTTCGTCGCTCCGATGTTGCCGGACCCCACCGTCCGCGGGTCCACGCCGAGCAGAACTCGACCGAGCACGACGCCCCAGGGGATCGAGCCGCTGAGGTAACCCGCCACGACCAGGGCGGCGCCCAGGACGGCCCGGCTCACGGCAGGAGCTCCCGCGCGATCATCCAGGTCCAGTTGACCACCAGGGCCACGGCACCCGCCGCCACGAGGAGTCGCGCGGTCCGCTCCGGCACGGCCGGAAGCCGGGCACCCACCACCAGGCGCACGAGGTCCGCGGCGGAGAGAAGCCAGGCCAGCGCGGCGAGCAGCGCTCCCGCAGGGCTCGCGGCGAGGGCGGCGGCGACGTCGCCGTGGGCGACCGCCACGAAGGCGTGGGTCATCCCGCAGGTCGGACAGGGCAGCCCGGTGAGCGCGCGCGCGGGACAGACGAGGGGAATGGCGAGCACGGGCAGGTACCGCGCCACCGCGAACGAGAGGAGGCCGATCACCGCGAAGACCTCGGCGTGACCGAAGTCGCGGGCGAGCGCTCCGCCGCCGGCCATCGCCGCCGCGGAGGCGGGAACGTCCGCGGAGGGCTCGGCGTCGTCCGGCATGGCTAGAGGTCCACGGGACCGCCCTTGGTCACTCCGCCGATCGCCTTCATGGCTCCGGCGAGGCCGAGGACGCCCGCGCCTGCGCAGCAGCAGCAGAGGAGAACGCCCGGCAGGAGCACGGCCGCGGCCGCCTTGCCCGTGCCGCAGCGCTGCGACTCGGCCGTGCCGATGATGAGGGCCACGATGTACCAGACGAGCGCGATGAGCGAGCCGCAGGCCGGCACGGCGAGGAGGATGGTGAGGCCGTAGGCGTAGCCCACGGTGGTGAGGGTCGCGTCGAAGCGGCGGTTCGCCCCGCGGAACAGGAGGAGGAGGAGGTGCAGGATGCCCGCGGCGACGTAGATGGAGACGATCGCCCAGATGGGCGCGAAGAGCGCGGTCCAGAGCACCCCGTGGCCCGAGAACCACGGCACCATCTGCTCGAACGCCTGCCTCTGGTCGGCCGGCAACCGGTCCATCATCTGGCGCATCGCCAACGTGGCCTGCTGGGCGCCCGCCCAGGAGTAGAGGGCGGAGATCGCGTTGCCGACCACGGCCGAGACGAGCCCGAAGAGGACGGCGCTCCCGCTCCGGTCGATGCGCACGCGCCGGAAGAACTCCTGGGGCTTCGTGGCCACGAGCTTGAACGTCTCGATGTAGGCGTGGAAGAAGCCCAGCCGGTCGCGTTCGGCGAAGGGAGCCGGCAGCTCTCCTTCGGGGCCGGGGGGCGGGCCGCCGCCGGGCGGGGTCCCGAAGCCACCCGGTCCGCCGCCCGGTGGGGGCGGGGGCGGAGGGGGCAGCGCGCCGGAGCCGCCGGCGGGCTCCGCGGGCTGGGCGGAGGTGGCCATGCCGGTGCCGGCCGGCGAGGCCGTCTGCGGCGCGGCCGGCGGCGGGGCGTTCGGGTCGGAGAGGAGCAGCTCGGACCCGCAATGCGGGCAGCGCTGCAGGCCGAAGGTCTCGGTGGTGAAGTTGTTCTGGCAGCGGGCGCAGCGGGCGAGCATCCGCGCAGCTTAGCCGAATCCCCCGGCCACGGCCGGAATTCGCGGCAGGGCTCGCGGAAGGAGCTCGGTCACTCGCGCAGCGCGTTGACCTCGTCCACGTTGAGCGCGCCTCGGGTGCGGAAGATGGCGATGACGATGGCGAGCCCGACGGCGGCCTCGGCCGCCGCCACCGCGATGATGAAGAACGCGATGGCGTGACCGCCCACGTCGCCGTGCTGACGGGCGAAGGCGAGGAAGGTCAGGTTGGCGGCGTTGAGCATGAGCTCGATGCTCATCATCAGGATGAGCGCGTTGCGCTTGAGGAGCACGCCGGAGAGCCCGATGGTGAAGAGGATGGCAGCGAGCCAGAGGTACCAGGTGATCGGCGCCATGGCCTAGATCCGCTCCTTGGCGACCACCACGGCGCCGACGATGGCGACGAGGAGCAGCAGGCTGGTCACCTCGAAGGGCAGGAGGAACTTGGTGTAGAGCACCTGACCGACCGCCTTCACCGTCCCGAAGCGCTCCGGATCGGCCACCGCCGCCGCGGTCTCCGGGAGCCGGGCGGTCACCGCCACGATCACCGCACACAGGGCGACCGCGCCGAGCACGCCTGCGTACTGGATGGGCTTGCGCCGCTCGGGCTCGAGGTGCTCGTCGCCCAGTGACAGGAGCATGATCACGAACAGGAAGAGCACCATCACCGCGCCCGCGTACACCAGGATCTGCATGAAGGCGATGAGGTGGGCGCCGAGGAGCACGTAGATCCCGGCCATGAAGAAGAAGGCGGCCACGAGGTTCATGGCCGCGAAGACCGGGCTCCTCGACACCACCACGCCGAGCGCGGTGGCGACGAGGGGGACCGAGAAGACGAAGAAGGTGACGGTCTCGGCGGTCAGGGGCGGCATCTCAGGTCCTCACCGGTCCGATCTGGGCCGCTCGGGTGGTCTGCTCGAGCCCCCAGCCGTGCTCCCCCTGGGGGCAGCGGCGCTCCTCGACGTGGCGGAGGAACTCGGCGCGGAACTTCTTCACGAACGACTGCACCGGCATGGCGGCCGCGTCGCCCAGCGCGCAGATGGTGTTGCCACCGATGTTGCCGGCCACCTGCTCCAGCCGATCGACGTCGGCGGCGCTCGCCTCGCCGTGCTCGATGCGGTGGAGGATGCCCTCCATCCACGGCGCACCCTCGCGACACGGGGTGCACTGGCCGCAGCTCTCCTCGGCGTAGAACTTGGCGATGCGGCCGAGCGCGCGGACCATGCAGGTGGACTCGTCGAAGACGATGATGCCGCCCGAGCCGGCCATGGTGCCGGCCGCCTTCAGGGCGTCGAACTCCAGGGAGACGTCGATCTCGCTTGCCGCCAGCACCGGCGCGGAGGAGCCGCCCGGGATGACCGCCTTCACCTTGCGTCCGCCCGGAGGCCCGCCGCAATCCTCCATGACGAGCTTCTTCAGGTTGTAGTGGACGGGCTTCTCGTAGACGCCGGGCCGCTGCACGTGGCCCGAGACGCAGAAGAGTCGCGTTCCGCCCGACTTGCCGGTGCCGAGGGCTGCGAAGGCGTCGCCGCCGTTCTCCAGGATCCAGGGGACGTTGGCGATGGTCTCGACGTTGTTGATCACCGTCGGCTTGCCCCAGAGCCCCACCACCGCCGGGAAGGGAGGCTTGAGGCGCGGGTAGCCCTTCTTGCCCTCCAGCGACTCGAGCAGCGCCGACTCCTCGCCGCAGATGTACGCGCCCGCCCCCCGGTGGACCTGGATGTCGAGCGCGAAGTCGACCTTGCCGAGGAGCCGGGGCCCGATGATGCCCGCGGCGCGGGCCTCGTCGAGCGCCTTCTCGAGGATGCGGGTCTGCTTCGCGAACTCGCCGCGGACGTAGACGTAGGCGAGGTGGATGTCGAGTGCCCAGGCGGTGATGGCGATGCCCTCGACGAGCTGGTGCGGCTCGTACTCGATGACGTAGCGGTCCTTGAACGTGCCCGGCTCGGACTCGTCGGCGTTCACGGTGAGATAACGTGGACGCACGTCCTTGGGAAGGAAGGTCCACTTGAGGCCGGTGGCGAATCCGGCGCCGCCGCGGCCGCGCAGGTTGGACCTCTTCACCTCGTCCACGATGGCGGCCGGCTCGAGCCCGAGCGCCTTGTCGAGCGCCCGGTAGCCGCCGTCGGCGCGGTACGACTCCAGCGAGGCCGACCCCGGCTTGCCCCAGCGCCGCGTCAGTATCAGCGTCTCGCTCACTCGAGGCTCCCCAGGATGCGGTCCACCTCGGCCACCGTGAGGCGCTCGTACATCTCCTCGTCCACCAGCATCGCCGGCGCCGTGCCGCAGGCGGCCAGGCACTCGACCTCGCGGAGGGTGAACTTGCCGTCGGCGGTCGTGCCGCCGTTCGGCACGCCCAGCTTCCCGCGCAGGTGCTCGAAGATGCGCTCCCCGCCCGAGAGGCAGCAGGAGACGTTCGTGCACACCTCGACGAGGTGGCGGCCGATGGGCCGGGTGTGGAACATCAGGTAGAAGGTGGCGACCTCCTCGGCGCGCGACGGCGAGGTGCCCAGCCGTTCGGCGGCGAGGCGCTGCACCGGCGCCGAGAGATGCCCGAAGATCTCCTGGCCGACGCGCAGGGCCGGGATCATCGCCGAGGCCTTGCGGTCGGAGGGATAGCGCTTCAGCACCTCGGCGAGCTCACGATCGAAGCGCTCCACCTTCTCGCGCGGCAGGTCTTCCACCTCGGCAGCGGGCGGCGTCTTCGTCATCGGGAGGGCCTGTCCGGCGGAGATCGAGGGAGTCCGGAGCGCCACGGGAATCGCTGCGCGGCGCGGGGAAGCTATGGAGGAGGGCCCCGATTGTCAAGGAGATCCGCCGCGATATACTCGCCGTCGATCCATGGACGAGGAGCGCGATAAGCGGCGCGACCCGAGGGTTCCCCTCGTCCTCCGGGTGGACTGGCCGGGGCTCGCGCTCGCCATCCGCGACGTCACCGAGAACGTCTCGGCGGGCGGCCTGTTCCTGCGAACCGATCGCCCGCTCGAGCGCGGAGCCCGTGTGCCGCTGCAGCTCGGGTTCCCGGGGCTCATGGAGCCGGTCGAGTTCGAGGTCGAGGTGGTCTGGCGACGCATGGACGGGACCCAGGGGCCGGCCGGCGTCGCCGTGCGCATCCCGGCGGACCGCCCCGACGACCGCCAGCGCCTCGCGAGGATGGCGGAGACCTTCCGCGGTCCCGCGGCGCAGGCGGGCCGCGTCTACCGGGTGCTCGTGGTGGAGGACAACCCGCGCGCCGTGGAGATGTACGAGTACGCCTTGCGGAAGCTGCGCTCCGCGGAGCCCGGGCTGGAGGTGGTGCTCGAGTTCGCCCGGGACGGGCACGAGGCGTGGGGACGGCTCACCGCGGATCCGCCGATCGACCTCGTGCTCACCGACCTCTACATGCCCATCCTCGACGGCTTCGGCGTGATCGAGCGGATGCGGGCCGACGCGCGCCTCGCGAGCGTCCCCGTGCTCGTCATCAGCGCCGGCGACGACGAGGCCCGCGAGCGCGCCATGGCGATGGGCGTGGACGTCTTCCTGCAGAAGCCCGTGCAGTTCGGGGACGTCATCCACACGGTCAGCTCGCTGCTCCGGGCGAGGGGCTAGAGCGCAGCACCTTCCGCATCACCACGTGGTCGATGCCCGCCTCCTCGAACGGCTCGCCGGCGCGTGCGTAGCCCGCCCTCGCGTAGAAGGCCTCCACGTAGCACTGAGCGTGCAGCTCGATCGCCGGCATCCGCCTCGCGCGGGCCTCGGCCTCGAGCGCCTCGAGCACGCGGGCACCGACCCCACCGCGCCGCCACGCGGCCGCGACCGCCATGCGGCCGATCCGACCGGAGCCGTCGGCCTGGACCAGCAGCCGACCGGTGCCGACCACGGACCCGTCTGGCCCGAGCGCCACCGCGTGGAACGCGCCGCCGTCGTGCTCGTCGCGCTCGAGCTCCACGGGCACGTGCTGCTCGCCGACGAACACCTCCTCGCGAAGGCGAAAGGCGGCCTCGCGCAGGGCAGGCGTGTCGGCCGCGCGGACGGGCACGGGGACGGGGGGCGGTCGGACGGGTGGGGTCGGCGGCATGGGCCCCACGATGCATCGGCCGCCCCGGAAATGCGACGCCCGCCGCGCGGGTGCACGGCGGGCGTCCTGGAGCGTGGCGGTTGTGAGCTGGCTACTTCTTGGCCTTCTTGTTGAAGATGTCCTTCATCGCCTTGGCCGGCGTGAGCTTGATCGCGGTGCGGGCGGGGATCTTGATCGCCTCGCCCGTCGCCGGGTTGCGGCCCATTCGCGCCTTGCGGTCCACCAGCTTCACGGCGCCGAGCCCGCCGAGCGGGATCTTGCCCTCCGCCTTCAGACGCTTCGTGACCACGTCCTCGACCGCCGCGAAAACCGCACGGACCTGGGCCTTCGACAGCTGCGAGCCCTCGGCCACCGACTGGAAGAACTGAGCCTGCGTCATGTAGGGGAGCCTCCTGTCGCACCGCCACGAGCGCGGGCGGCGTTGGAATGGCAGCGGTGATATCGCTTCCAGATCCCCCCGTCAACAATCCGTGTTCAGGATATCCCTGAAAAATGGGCCTCCCGTGACGATCGGACGCGGGGTGGGCCGGCGAAAGGCCTAGTGCCCGCCCAGGGCCGCCACGATCTCGACGGCGATGAGGACGATGACCGCGAGCTCCATGAGCTCGGAACGGCTGGTGTCCGCCGCGTCGCCGATGAGTTCGTTCACCTCGGCGAGCATCCGCTGCTTGCGCAGCACGGTCTCCTGCCAGGCCGGCAGGCGGAACCTGCGCACGGCCGACTGGTAGACGCGGGCGAGGTAGAAGTCGCCCACGATCTTCACCGCGTTCTCCAGGCGCTCGATCATCTCGGACAGCTCGAGCAGGAGCGCTGCGGTGCGCCTCTGCAGCGCGCGGTAACGGCGGGTGAAGACGTTCGCCAACGCGCCGCCTCCGCGCTCGATCTCGTCGTAGATGACGTGCAGCTCGCGATCGAGCTGGGCGTCGTAGAAGCGCAGCTCGAGCAGCTGCGCGGTCGCGAGCTCGAGGAGGTCGGGGATGTCCTCGACACCCGACCGCTCCCACACCAGCGCGCTGTTCCAGTGCACCACCGCGAGGTCGTCGGCGAGGTAGCTGGAGCGCACCGACAGCACGTCGGCGCGCTCCACCGCCGAGAGGGGCGTCTCGCTCGTCTCGCCGAGGAGCAGCTCCGGGATCGGCGCGGCCTCGAGGAGCCCCTCCGCCGTCCAGGGCCCGCCCTCGAGCGAACGGACGAGGAACACCTGGTAGCTCTCGAGGCCGTCCCAGGCGTGCTCGCGCTCCAGCGCCGGGGCGAGCGACGCGCACAGCCGGAGCGCCTCGCCCCTGGCCGCGGCGTCGAGCGCCGGCGTGGGCTCGACGAAGAGCTCCTCCGCGAGCGGGACCAACGCACCGAGGGCCGTCCCCGGAGCGATGGGGATCCGGTACAGGACCGAGATCACCCCGTAGTCGAAGAGCCGGGCGCTGGCCACCGCCGGCCGCGTTCCCGAGGCGAGCGGCACCTCGCGAGGCCCGAGCGCCACCTCGAGCGGCGGCCGCGCCAGCTCGACGGCGATTGCCGACTGCGCGCCCTCGAGGCGCAGGCGCTCGAGGGGCGCGGCGGCGGTGGCGAGGATCTGCTCCGCGACGGTGAGATCCACGGCGTCGGCGACGTCGAACAGCCGGTACACGAGCACCGCGCCGTCCGACACGTTGGGGCTCCCGGAAGTCACGGACCCGAGGTTAACCCGTTCGGCGTGGACCGGTCCTCGCCCGAAGCGCGGGTCGATGCTCCGATCGGGGCCGGGCGGAAGGCCGGGCACGGGACGTGGCGCCGTCGCGGCGGCCGCGTGAACACGGCGTCAAGAGTTGGCTTTCCCGGCAGGCCGTGCGCGCGTGGCGCCCAGCAGGAAGAGCGCGCACGCCCCTGTTGGCGTCCCTTCAACGTGTCTCTTGTGGTGCCACCTCCGGGTGGCGCAAGGTGAACGCGTTCCCTGGGGGAGTCAACTTGGCCGACGTTCTGAATCCCAGACGCGCTCCGCGCGTGCCGATTCGTTGCACGGTCGAGATCCGCCACCGCGCCCTGGCGTGGAACGCGGAGATCGAGGACCTGGGCCCGCGTGGCTGTCAGGTGCGCACACCGAGGATGATCTCGCGCGGCCGCGAGGTGCGGCTCACCATCCGGCCCGAGGAGCTGGGGGGGCGCACCATCGTGCTCTCCGGCAAGGTGGTCTGGGCGCGCCCCGACTCCCCCTCGCGCATCGGCGTGGGCTTCGACGCCGGCACCGACGTCTCCTGGTTCGAGGAGCTGCTCGGCGCCGACCCGGTGGCGCAGCGGGCCGCGCTCCGCATTCCCGAGCGCATCCCGTTCGAGGCGCGCCTCTACCTGGGCCTTCCCCCGCGCCGGACCACCGCCTTCTCGCCCGACGAGATCGCCGTGCTGCGCGCCGCCGCGGCGTGCTCCACCGTCGAGCAGCTCGCCAGGGCCATGGGCGACGCCTTCGAGCCCGCGCGCGGCCGGCTGTTCTCGCTGATCGGCCGCCGGATGGTGACGCTCGACGCCGCGCTCGCTGCGTCGCCCGACCGCTGGCGGCACATCCTCGGCGACGTGGTGGGCGCCAGGCGCGGTACCCCGGCCCAGGCCACGCCGGCGGCGTCCGCCGAGCCGGCCGAGCCTCGGGCCGTGCACCTCGTCGACGTCGGTGCGAAGTCCGCGAGCGAAACGGGGTAGCCAGCAAGGCCGCTCGTCCCGAGCGTAGCCCCAGCCGCCAGGCGGAGGCGAAGTCGAGGGACCTGTCCCGAGCGTAGCCCCAGCCGCCAGGCGGAGGCGAAGTCGAGGGACCTGTCCCGAGCGTAGCCCCAGCCGCCAGGCGGAGGCGAAGCCGAGGGATCAGCTCCCCACCACCCGCAGCGGCGCAGGGGCGGCGCGGTGCGGGAACTCCACCAGGTACTCCCCGGAGAAGCATGCGTCGCAGAACCCGCTGCGCGCCTCGCCCAGCGCGGCGTAGAGCCCGTCGAGCGACAGGTACCCGAGCGAGTCCGCGGTGACGTACTGCGAGATCTCCTCGACGTCGTGCGTGCTTGCGATGAGCTCCTGCCGGGTGGGCGTGTCGATCCCGTAGTAGCAGGGCCAGGCGGTGGGGGGCGACGAGATGCGCAGGTGGACCTCGGCTGCCCCGGCGGCCCGGATCATCTTCACGATCTTCCGGCTGGTGGTCCCCCGCACGATCGAGTCGTCCACGACCACGACGCGCTTCCCGCCCAGCACGTCCTTGAGCGCGTTCAGCTTCAGCTTCACGCCGAAGTGGCGGATGGACTGGGAGGGCTCGATGAAGGTGCGACCCACGTAGTGCGAGCGCACCAGCCCCATCGCGAAGGGGATGCCACTCTTCTCGGCGTAGCCGATGGCCGCCGGCACGCCGGAGTCGGGCACCGGAACGACGAGATCGGCGGGGACGGGGTGCTCCTCGGCGAGGCGGCGCCCGAAGGCGTGCCGGACCGAGTAGACCGACTTCCCGAACAGCACGGAGTCGGGCCGCGCGAAGTAGATGTGCTCGAACACGCAGCGGCCGAGGCGGTCGCGCGGCCGCTGCGAGGGGAAGAGGCGCTCGGAGCGCATGCCGGCGTCGTCGATGATGATCATCTCGCCCGGCGCGACCTCGCGCACGTACTCGGCCTCGATGAGGTCGAGGGCGGTGGTCTCGGAGGCGAGCACGAACCGGCCCTTGAGCCTGCCGATGACGAGGGGCCTGAAACCCATGGGGTCGCGCGCGCCGACGAGCGCCAGCGGGGTGAGGAAGAGGATGGAGTATGCGCCGGCCACGCGTCCGAGCGCCTCGCGGATCGCGCCCACGAGCTGCTCGGTGGACCCGGGCGGACCCAGCGAGCGGGCCCGCGCGAGCAGGTGGACGATGACCTCGGTGTCCGTCGAGGCCGTGAAGATGGAGCCCTCGTTCTCCAGCTCGAAGCGGAGCGACTCTGCATTCACGAGGTTGCCGTTGTGCGCGACGGCCACCGCGCCTCCGGCGTACTGCACCGCCATCGGCTGCGCGTTCTTCACGTGGGACGCGCCGGTGGTGGAGTAGCGAACGTGACCGATGGCGGCGGGGCCGGGAAGGCGGGCGATGACGTCGGCGGAAAAGACGTCGGCGACGAGGCCCATGGACCGGTGGACGTGGAGCGTCTCGCCGTCCGACGAGACGATGCCGGCCGACTCCTGGCCGCGGTGCTGAAGGGCGTGGAGGCCGAGGTAGGCGTAGTTGGCGGCCTCGTCGGATCCCCAGATCCCGAAGACTCCGCACTCGTCCTTCACCTTGTCGTAGACGGCGTCGTAGCCCATGGGCGGGGCGGAGTATAACGATCCGCGCTTGGAAAAGACCATGCTCGCCGGCCGGTGGCGCATACCCATGCTGGCGCTCTGCATCCCCCCGCTCTTACTCGCGATCGCGTCGCTCCCCTGGCGTCGCGAGGCACCGCCCACTCCCCCGCAGGTCACCGTCCTGGCGCTCGGCTCGGGGCCGCTCCTCGCCGGAGCGGGCGAGTCCGCCTTCGACGTGCCGGAGGGCGCGCCCATCGCCGGCTTCAGCCGGCGGCCGTGGGGCTGGTCGAGCCTGCCGCCCGCACGACCCGTGGAGGCGCGCGCCGTCGTGCTCGCCACCGCCGGGTGCCGCGTGGCGCTGGTGTCAGCCGAGATCCTGGTGGTGCCGCCGGAGCTCGCCCGGGCGGTGGCTGGGCGGCTGTCCGACCTCGCCCTCGACGGCGTCCTCGTCGGCGCCACCCACACGCACGCCGGGCCCGGCGGTTACTGGGACGACGCGCTCGCCCAGGCGGTCGGCATCGGGCCCTTCCGCGCCGACATGGCACGGCGGATCGAGGAGGGCATCGAGCGCTCGGTCCGCTCCGCGGCTGCGCAGCTGGGGCCGGCGCGGGCCGGGATGGCCACGCTCGACGCGAGCACGCTCGTTCACAACCGCGACGCGGGCGCCCGCGACGGCCGCCTCACCGTCGTCCGCGTCGAGCGGCCGGGCGGCGAGCCGGTGGCCGAGGTGGTGGTGCTCGGCGCCCATGCGACGCTGCTCGGCAAGGGCAACCGCTCGATCGACGGCGACTGGCCCGGGCGGCTCATGGCGGAGCGGCCCCACGGGCTCCGGCTCTTCCTCCAGGGGACGATCGGCGACCAGTCCGCCGAGATGCCCTCGCCTCGCGAGCCCTCCCGGTACGCGCGCTCGGTCTCGGCGCTCGCCGCCCGCGCCGAGGTGTTGTTTCCGACGGTGGCCGGCGGCGGAAAGCCGGGGGTGGGAACCGCGCTCGCCTACGCTCGCGCGGAGGTACCGTTGCCGGCGTTCACCCCGGGGGCGGTCCCGGGATGGCTCCGGCCGGCCGCACGCACGCTTCTCGGCGGGTCCGTACCCGCCTCCGCCTCGGTGTCGGCCTTGCGCGTCGGCCCGGCGCTCCTCGTCGCGGTGCCCGCCGAGCCGGTGGCCGCCGTGACCGCGGCCTGGCGCGCGCGGGCGGGGCTCGGTGGCGCGACGTTCGTGACGCTCGCCGACGGATACGTGGGCTATGCCGAGACGGCGGAGCGGTTCGAGCGGCGCGAGGGCGAGGCGGTGCGCGCATACCTCGGCCCGGCGCTGGCGGACCGGTTGGGCGAGGGCGCCGAGACGGCGGCGGCGGCGATCGGCGGCCGTTAGGGCTCAGGCCCTCTGCGCCTGGCCCGCGTCGGGGAGCACGACCCACTCGCCGGAGCGGGGAAGCTCGCGGATGATCGCGGCGAGCTTCTCGGGCGGAGGCGCCAGCTTGCGCCGGGTGAGGTCCATCCACCCGCCGACGACGAGGACGCGCGCGACCAGCTTGCCATCTGCCCGCACGAGCTCGTGGGCCATCCTGAAACGGGCCTGGTCGTTCGAGAGCCCCTGCATCGTGAAGTCGAGCGTGACGTCCTCGCCGAGGCGGACCTCGCGGAGGTAGTCGATCTCCTCCCGGGTGATGACCGGGCCGAAGCGGGACTCCTGGAAGTCCGCGAAGGTCCAGCCCCGCGAGCGCAGGTAGCCGATGCGCGTCTCGATGGCGAGCGTGCTGTAGGCGGTGTTGGCCATGTGGCCGTTGGCGTCGCAGTCGGACCACCGCACCGTGAACGTCTGCCGGTAGGCGCTCATGGCAGGCGTTCTACCCCGGGCGCGGCCGGCGCGCGCGGCCTCGCGGGGGACGCCCGACCTAGAAGCGGACCGCGAGCGCCCCGGTGGCCGCAGGCGTGCGATCGACCGACCTCCAGCCCAGGACGCCCGCGGTCGCCGCCAGGGCGGCGGACAGCCCGGCGGAGATCCAGGCGTTCCGCGCGGCGGCGTCGCCCTTCGCGACGAGGTCGCGGTAGTGCGCCGGGTCGGAGCCCGGCACGAGCGAGCCGCCGTCCACCATCGCGCTCGCGCCGTCGCGCGCGCGGCTCGCCACCATCGCCTGCTGGACGGCGACCGCCGCCAGGGCGAGCGCGCCGGCGCCCGCGCCGTACGCGGCCGGCCGGAGCCACCCGGCGGGCTGGCCCAGGGCGGCGGTCGCGACCTCGGCGTGCGGCGGTCGCGCGGCGAGACCGGACGTCGCTGCGGCCGCGGTGGCGACGGGGGAGCGCGCGGCAGGGGTGGGCTCCGGCAGGCGGGCCAGGGCGGTGCGGTCCTCGACGCCGCGGGTGGACTGGCCGGTGAGGAGGAACGCGGCGAGCGCGGCGAGGCTCGCCGGCTGGGCGGCCGGGGCGATGCGGATGCTGCCCTCGCGGAGCAGCGCCCCGCGGGGCACGTCGTAGACCGAGCCGACGAGGAACTGCGTGCCGGCCTCGGTGGCGCGGCCGACGGCGACGAGGCGGTCCACGCCCAGCCACGCCCCGGCGCGAACGAGCTCGGCGCCGCGCTCGGAGGCCGGGAGGGCGAGGCCGGGGCCCGCGCTCGGACGGACCGAGTCCACGAGCGCGAAGTCGAGCGTCACGGTGCGGTCGTCGGACAGGTCCACGCGCACCGAGGGCACGCGAGCGGTGCCGGCGGCGCCGCCGACCCGGTAGCGGCCGGCGGGGAGGTCGATCTCGAGGGGCGGCGCGCCCACCGGGCGGCCGTTCACGAAGACGGTGCCCGGCCCGCCGCGGGAGTCCACCCGCAGCTTCCGGCGCGGCAGCGCCGCGACCCGCTTCCGGGCCGCCTCGTAGCGGCGGCGGTAGCCGGGGGAGAACTGGTCGGGGTCCGGCGACAGGCCCGGGTCGGTGCGGGCGAGCTTGTCGAAGGAGGCCTCGACGTCGTCGTCGAGGCCGATCGTGGCTGCTGCGTGGGCGAGGCGGAGGAGCGCCCGCTTCCACTGGGCGTACGCCTCCGGGTTCTCGGGGACCTTCTCGAGGTCGTCCACGAGGCCGCGGAGCATGATCACGGAGCGCTCGAACTCGCCGGCCTGGTAGCTGACGAGCGCGCCCGCGTACGCGCGGTCGAGCTCGACGAGGGAGGCCGGCCCGGCGTCGCCCATCAGATGGGAGCGCATCGCCTGGACCTCCTCGACGCCGGCGGCGCGCTCGCGGCACTCGGCGCGCAGCTGGTGCGTGAGCTCGGCGAGCTCGGCGTCCGGGCCGGCCGGAGGGTCGGCGACCGCGACGATGGCGATGCGCTCCGCGGCGCGGGCGTGGGTGGCGAGCGCGAGGAGGGCGGCGGCCAGCGCCGCCGGGCGGAGCGTCACGGCGCGGCTCCCGCGTTGCTCGTGTTGCGCCGATCGTGGAACGCCTTCGGCCAGGGCGCGGCCGTGTCGAGCGTGCCGTCCACGACGACCGCGTAGACCTTGCCGTTCGAGGCGGTGAAGTAGGCGGTGCTCGTCACCGGCGACTCCGCGGAGGGGAGGGAGATGTTGCTGCCCCGGAAGGTCGCGCCCGTGGCGATCGACCCGCTCCAGAGCGTCGTGCCGTCGTCGGCGAGCGCGTACAGCGTGCCGTTGCGGGTGGCGACGAGGAGGCGCGTGGGGCCGGCAGTGAGGGCGAGGGGGGAG
>Ga0335085_10005524_pt1 | contig 20229 bp, 19 predicted proteins | sample Lox_Sample_45_FD_206712 | JGI IMG/M metagenome (GOLD analysis project Ga0335085, IMG submission 206712) | Soil microbial communities from Loxahatchee National Wildlife Refuge, Florida, United States - Lox_Sample_4.5 | ecosystem: Environmental > Terrestrial > Soil > Wetlands | place: USA...
CGAACACAAGCTGGAGGGGGATGGGGAGAAGTGAGTTGGGCTCGAGGATCAGGAAGATCAAGATGCTGGTGCTGGCGGGCCTGGTGATCGCAGCCCTGGGACTTTGCGGATGCATATGGCTGGCGATACCCGGGCTTGCGTATTCGGGCTATCAATACGAAAAGACCGGCAAGCTTCCGGGCATGCCGTCAGTTGGACAGGACGAAAAATCATCGGCGCAAGCAACGCCATCGAACAGTATCGAATGAACCCAATGAAAGGGGAATGTAAGAGTGCGTTTGAAGATCGGAATCTTGATTGCCATCGCGATGATTGGGTTGGGGATCAGCGGATGCCCCGCCCTGATGGTCGGGCGCCTCGCCTACAAAGGCTACCAGAAGGACCACGAGTCGCCGACTCCGACGCCCTCGCCGGGTGCCGATACCGGTTCGCCAACGAATACGCAATGATCGCGCGCGAAGAATCCCTCCAGGAGTTTCACGTTGCCAGCTAAGGAGAATGTCCGTATCGTCCCCGCCGACGGAAAGCTCGGCGTGTTGATTCCCGGCCTCGGCGCCGTCAGCACCACCTTCATCGCGGGCGTAGAAGCGGTCAAACGCGGTATCGGCGCGCCGATTGGCTCGCTCACGCAGCTCGCGACCGTTCGCCTCGGCAAGCGAACCGAAGGACGCGCGCCGCTGATCAAGGATTTTGTTCCGCTCGCTTCGCTGAACGACCTTGAGTTCTGCGCCTGGGATATCTTCGAGGACAATGCTTACCAGTCCGCGCGCAATGCCTCGGTATTGGACGCGGCGCTGATCGAGCAGGTGCGCGAGCCGCTGGAAAGGATCCATCCGATGGACGCCGTATTCGATCGCGAATACGTGCGGCGTATCAACGGCCCTAACGTCAAAGAGGGCCGCAACAAGATGGAAAAGGCCGAGATGTTGATGGAAGACATCCGGCAGTTCCAGGCGCGCACCGGCGTCAAGCGGATGGTGATGATCTGGTGCGGCTCCACCGAGGTGTTCCACACCCCTGCGGAAGTGCATCAATCGCTCAAGCGCTTCGAACGCGGGCTGAAGGACAGCGATCCTGAAATCGCGCCGAGCCAGGTTTATGCGTACGCCGCCCTGAAGATGGGAATCCCCTACGCGAACGGCGCTCCCAACCTGACCACCGACACCCCCGCGCTGCTCGAACTCGCGAAAGAACGCAACGTTCCGATCTGCGGCAAGGATTTCAAAACCGGCCAGACCTTCATCAAGACGCTTATCGCGCCCGGCCTCAAGGCGCGCATGCTGGGGCTGTCCGGATGGTTCTCGACCAATATCCTCGGCAACCGCGATGGCGAGGTGCTCGACGATCCCGGATCATTCAAGTCCAAGGAAGAAACCAAGCTCTCGGTCCTCGACCAGATCCTGCAGCCGCAGTTGTACCCCCAGCTCTACGGCGATGTGTTTCACTCGGTGAAGATCAATTATTACCCGCCGCGCGGCGACGCCAAGGAAGGATGGGACAATATCGATCTGTTCGGATGGCTCGGCTACCCGATGCAGATCAAGATTGATTTCCTGTGCCGCGATTCGATTCTCGCGGCGCCGCTGGTACTGGACCTGGTGTTATTCCTCGATCTCGCGCAGCGGGCGGGGATGCACGGAATCCAGGAGTGGCTGTCGTTCTACTTCAAGGCGCCGATGCACGCGCCGGGGCTGTATCCCGAGCACGACATCTTCATCCAGCTCATGAAGCTCAAGAACACCCTCCGCTGGATGCGCGGCGAGGACCTTATCACCCACCTCGGCCTGGAATACTACGATTGATTCGGTCATCTGCTCACGCCGTTTTGGAGTCGCGCGATGATTGAGTTCCTCGCGGTCGCGTTTGGCGGCGCGGCGGGAAGCGTCAGCCGCTTGTATGCGGGCCGACTGGTGATGAGCATCACTGGCGGCACCTTCCCGCTCGGCACGATGGTCGTGAATATCACCGGCGCGATTATTATCGGTTTCTTTGCCGCGCTCGCCGAGCCGGAGAGCCGCTTTTTCATCAGTGCCAACACGCGCTTGCTCCTGATGACCGGGTTCTGCGGCGGCTACACCACGTTCTCGACGTTCAGCCTCGAGACCGTGGCGTTGATGTCCGATGGTCAGTGGATCGGGGCCTCGATAAATGTTTTCGGTTCGGTACTGCTCTGCCTGGCCGGAGTTTGGCTCGGCAGCATTTTGGGAGAGTTGCTCGCCGGAGGTATCTAACCCATGCAGGTTCCAAGCGATGCGGTTTTGTTGCGCGTCTTTATCGGAGAGCAGGAGAAATTCGAGGGCCGACCGCTTTATGAAGCGATCGTTCTGAAGGCGCGCGAAATGCATATCGCCGGCGCGACCGTCCTGCGCGGCCCCATGAGCTTCGGCAAAACCAGCGTCCTCCACACCGCCAAGGTCCTGCGCCTCAGCGACGATTTGCCGATCGTGATCGAGATCGTCGACACGCAGCAGAACATCGATGCATTCCTGCCGGCGCTCGATCCGATGATGGGTTCCGGCCTGATCACGCTGGAAAAGGTGCACGTCCTGCACTACGGCCAGAACGACAAGGAAAGATCCTGAGTATCGCGCACCAGCACAGTTCTCTCTCCTGAAAAACTCACCAACTCCCTGGATCACCACGACCGCGTCCGCGGCCTTTCCTCGACACCGTGCAACGGAGTAGAAGCTGGTCAGGAACCTCATCGGAGAAAACTCGATGCAGAAGAAATACATCAATCCCCCTACCCTGCTTCAGCCGCGTGGCTATACGCATATCGTAACGGTGGAGGGTGGCGGGAAGATGGTTTTCATCTCGGGCCAGGTGGCCGTGGATAAAGAAGGCAAGCTGGTCGGTGCGGGCGATCTCAAAACGCAGATCAAGCAGGCTGCGACCAATTTGAAGCTCGCGCTCGAAGCCGCCGGCGCATCGGCGGCTGATATCGTCAAGACCAACACCTACATCGTGAATTACAAGCAGTCGGACTACTCCGCGATGCGCGAGGCGCGCTCGGAGCTGTTCCCTTCGGGAGAGCCGCCCGCATCGACGCTGGTCGGGGTGACTTCGCTTGCGGTCGAGGGGCTGCTGGTCGAGATGGAAGCGATCGCCGTCGTGAAGTAGCAGGCCCGTGTCCGACTACGCCGGTCCGGTATTTCCGGAAGATTGCGACCCGACGCTGCCGGGAGTCCCCGACCCATATCCATATTATCGGCGCCTGCGCCGCGAAGACCCCGTCCACTGGAGCCGATTCGCGAATGCGTGGCTGCTGACGCGTCATGCCGACGCATCGGCGTATCTGCAGGATCGCCGCTTCAGCCGCGTCGGTTATCTCGATGCAATGCGCGCGAAGTTCGGCGCCGACCAACCGATTTTCAAGTTCCAGAGCGAGGAACTCGCATTCCTCGACGGCGACAAGCATACGCGCCTCAAGAACCTCGTCGGCAAGGCATTCAGCCCACAGCGGATGGCCGCGATGCGCCCGCGGATTCGCGCGGCGGTGGATGCGCGAATAGACGAGCTGATGCCGTCGCATCGGATGGACGTCATCCACGACTACGCCTATCCCCTGCCGGCCGACGTGATCTCGGCAATGATCGGCGTGCCCGAGGAGGATTGGCCACAACTGCGCGAATGGGTCGATGGCATCGTGCTGTCGCGCGGACTCGTAAGAACCGCGGCGATGATGGCAGAGGGCGATCGATCGGCCCGCGCGTTCGAAGCATACCTGCGCAAGCTGATCGCGCGACGCAGAGCGGAACCATCGCAGGACCTGATGAGCGCGTTGATCGCCGCCGAGGAAGAAGGCGCGAACCTGAACGAGGACCAGATCGTATCGATGACCGAGACGCTGTTCGCGGCAGGACACGCGACGACGCGCAGCCTGATCGGGTTAGGAACGCTGGCGCTGCTGCGCAACCCGAGCGAGCTGGCTCAACTTCGCGCAAATCCGGCGCTCATCGAGGATGCGGTCGAGGAGATGCTGCGTTACGACGCGCCCACCCAGGCACCCTCGCCGCAAGTCGCGATCGAAGATGTCGCGATAGGCGGCAAGACAATTCGCAAGGGACAGATGGTTTCGGTGCTGATAGGCGCGGCGAATCGCGACCCGGCGCGCTTTCCTGACCCAGATCGCTTCGATCTTGCGCGCCGCGACCACGACCATCTGTCGTTCAGCCTCGGCCCGCACTACTGCCTCGGCGCAAGCCTGGCTCGCGCCGAGGCTCAGATCGCAATTCTCGCTCTCGTCGAACGCCTGCCCAACCTGAAGCTGGCGGACGCGCCCCTGCGCTATCAAAAGCTCGGCCGCTTCCGCGGCCTCGAATCCCTGCCAGTCGAATTCTGATTTCCTGAAGTGTCGCAGGCTTTAGCCTGCGACCTTTTCCTTCCGAGTGGGCGCGGACTTCAGTCGGTGCCCTGTGAATTGCCTCAATGGCCGCCCGAAAATCCTTGCAACGTATGAATCGTTGCGTGTGCATTTTCGACGGGAGCCGAGTTTCCGCAATTGTCAATATCCAACTGAGCGCCAATAGGCGGATCGAAGCTATCTTCGGAAATGAACAGTAAGTATTCGTAACCGACATCCAGCGGGAAACGCCCTGTCGAGTTCTCGCTGAACAACCGCAATTCCGGTTTCGGATTTCCTTTAAAAACCCGAAGCACCTTCACGTCGTAGTAGGCACCGGCGTATGGGTCGAGTCCTAGCGGCCTCGCTCCCCCCGAGTGAAACGGAGGCTGAAGTGGTGTTTCCTTGCCATCGTATCCCAGCCATTTCTCGCGCAGGACCCTTGCGGTAACGACATATTTGGACCGACGGAACTCGTTAGAGACCGAGTAGTATTTGGGATCGTAGCCTGGCATCAGCTTGTCGGTTCCTGGACAGTACGCGGCTGCTTTGAGGGGCAAGATCGTAAAGCAACCTGAAAGGGCAAGCGCGGCGACGCGTCGGAGTTTCATGAGAACACCACTCTAGCACCACCATCGACCGAGGCGCCCAATTGACTCCCACCATTCCCTTTGATGACCTTGCGTCACTATGGCCAACTACGACGAATCCACCTACGGCGAGCGCATCGCCGACGTTTACGACCACTTCTTCACCACTCCGGCCAACGCGGAGGACGCGGCCGAGTTTCTCGCCTCGGTCGCCGGCAAGCGCCGTGTCCTCGAGCTCGGAATCGGCACCGGCCGGATCGCCCTGCCGCTGGCCGCCCGCAGTATCAAGGTCTCGGGCATCGATGCCTCGCCAAAGATGGTCGAGAGGATGCGCGAGAAGCCGGGCGGCGATGCGATCCCGGTCACCATCGGGAACTTCGTTAATATCAAGGTGCCGGGACAATTCTCGCTGATCTATGTCGCGTTCAACACCTTCTTTGGCGGCCTGCTCACCCAGGAAGATCAGGTTCGATGCTTTGAGCGTGTCGCGCGTCGGCTGTCCGATGATGGCGTATTCGTATTGGAAGGCTTCGTGCCCGATCTCTCGCGCTTCGATCGCGGTCAGCGAACCTCGACGATCCATCTCGACACTGGGACCGCGCTCATCGATGCGGTCAAGCACGATCTGCTTCGCCAGCATATCCTCGGCGCGCACATCGCGATCAGCGAAAGCGGCACGCGTTACTATCCGCTGCAACTTCGCTATGCGTGGCCATCGGAACTCGACCTGATGGCGCGGCTTGCCGGGATGCGCCTGCGCGAGCGATGGGGCGGATGGCGCCGCGAGCCGTTCACCGGCGCGAGCCAGACCCACGTGAGCGTCTACGAGAAGGTACCTGTAGCCGCATCGTCCGTGCCGAAGTCCAAAGGACCGGCGACTGTCGCGCAAAAGACGTCGAAGATGTCGCGCAGGCTTGGGTCAGGATCGAAAAGATAGCTATCGACCGACCAGACGCGCGGAGGACCGCGCGAGATCCTTCGCTTCGCTCAGGATGACCCAGTTGGTTTGCCCAAGGCACTTGCGCCAACTGCTACGCACTTCATGTCATCCTGAAGGTAGGCTGCCGGAGTGAAGGACCTCGCACAGTCCTCCGCGCGTTGCTTCCACTATTTCTTCAAGTTTCTCGTGGTAGTGCGACGGTGCTAAGACTCGAACCGGGATTTCGATGAACCTAATCGAAGAGCAATTTCGCAAACTCACTCCAAAATCCGCCGACCTCGCCGCTCGCGCTGAACGCGTGATGCCCGGCGGTGACACACGCACCACCACCTACCATCGGCCCTACCCGCTCGCGATCGAGCGCGGAGAAGGGCCGTTGCTGTGGGACGTCGACAGCAATCGCTACATCGACCTGCTCGGCAACTACACCAGCCTGGTGCACGGCCATGCGTATCCGCCGATCGCCGAAGCGATCGCAAAAGCGGTGAGCAGAGGCACGGCATGGCCAGCACGATCGAAGGCGCAGATCGAATTGGCGGAGCTGCTGTGCGCTCGAGTTCCCTCCGTCGAGCGGGTGCGCTTCTGCAATTCGGGTACCGAGGCCGGGATGCTCGCGGTCCATGTTGCCCGCCACGTCACCGGCCGGCAGCTGATCCTGATGGCGCGCTATGGCTATCACGGTTCTTACGATGACCTGGAGCTGGGGCTCCTGGGCCACGACGGCGAGAAGACGCTGCTGGGAGAATTCGGCCGCGCGGAGTCTTTTGAACAAATCCTTGCCGAACGGGGCTCCGAGATCGCCGCGGTCTTCCTTGAGCCGGTCCTTGGATCGTCGGGTGTAGTACCACCGCCGGAAGGATTTCTGCGCCGTGTCGCGGATGCGGCCCATCGTGCAGGCGCGCTGTTCGTGCTCGATGAGGTCATAACGCTGCGCCTGTCTGAAGGCGGCGCGCAGCAGATCTTCGACGTGAAGCCGGACCTCACGATGATGGGCAAGATCGTCGGTGGCGGGCTGCCGGTCGGTGCGCTGGGCGGCAACGCCGAGCTGATGAAGGCATTCGATCCGCGCGAGCGCGGATCGCTGCTTCACTCGGGAACCTTCAACGGCAACGTGCTCACCTGCACGGCAGGTATCGTCTCGGTGCGCGAGCTCACGCAGCAGCGAATCGACAAGATGAATTCACAGGCCCGGCGCATCGCGGACGAACTCAAGCGCGCCGCGACCCAGGCGGAGCTTCCCTTTTCAGTACGTCAATTCGGATCGCTGATGAATGTGTTCTTCACCAACGTCGCGCCTCCCGCAACCATCGTGCGAGAAGACTTGCGGACGATGACCCAATTTCACCTGGCGGCCCTCAATCATGGACTATTCATCGCGCCACGCGGATTGATCGCGCTCTCAACAGTTATTACCGACGATATGGTCACGGAGATTTGCGAGCGCGCATCGCTGGCGATGGCCGATGTCGCACGGAACGCGACGTAGCGGCCATCCTATCGCACTCAACCGGGTTGCCGACTTCGACACATCTCGCCGATCGGCGAGTGGGTGGCGGAGTCGGCGCGAGGCATCGGGGTCCCCTGATCCGGGATCTTTCCCGCCAGCGGTACAACGCGCAGCACGGCCATCATGCCGTTGTCCTCATGGTCAACCAGGTGACAGTGAAAGGGGATGTCTCCGGCGAGCGCTTCGGGGAAGGTCAACTTTATACGCACCCTGCCCGGCCGAACTGGACCTTCCTTGCTGTGATAGCCGGTTGCGGTAGCGTAGGGAACGTTGACCACGTCGAGCAGTGGAGGGTCGGCAACTTTCCGGCCGTCGATTTCGAGTAGCCGGAAATGGACCTGGTGGATGTGGAAGGCATGCAGCTCGTGCGTCCAGTTTTCGACGACCCATTCTTCGGTGGTCCCCGCTTTGACGGTGATTATCGGTGGGTCACCCATCGCGTACGGCTTCAGCACGGCGCCAGGCTTTCGCTCCACGATGTAGAAATCGGTCTGGTCTTCGTCACCGGGGCGCGGGTACTCAGCCATCGCGATCACCCGCCGGCGATCGGTCTTGCGCGACACGATTCCGGCGAACAAATCCGGTGGGTAAATCGGGAACGACGGTTGTTGGAAAACGGCTTGCGAGATAACTCCCGATGCCGAAATCACCGCCAATCGGCGCTGGGGGAGCCGGTCGCCGGCGCATCCGGTATCGACCGCGCGCGTGACGAGATAGGCCTTCAACCCCGGTCGCGGCGCCGCGACCATTATTTCGAGCCTACCCGATGGGGGGACCATCTGCGGATCACGAACTTGCACCAGCTTGCCCGGATGCCCGGCGTCATCGGTCAATGGCGCACCGTCGCGTGCGACAACCTCGAAGGGCAGCGACGTGCCGGACTGATCGATAATAGCCAGATTGAGGAAGGCATCGTTGGTCGCGTTCAATATGCGCCAGAGTTCTTTTTTGCCGGCCGGAATCTCGGCGTTAGCCAGTGCGGAATCCGAAGTCGGAACGATCGGCACCGGCGTGCCGTTGACGCTTATCTGATCGATTCCGGAATTGGGCGAGCACAGCAGCTCGTGGTCGGTATCGATTGCGGTAGCAACCTTCGGGGTGTGCGACGTTTCTTCCCGCGATACCTCCGGCGCGGCAATCATTGCCGCTTCCTGGGCCTTGTGTGCATCGAGATCCTGAGTCTGGCGCACGATGAAGATTCGCTCGGCGATGCCCGCGGCACGGCGCCCATCATCTTCGGGACCTTCGACCACAATCGCGCCGCTTAGCCCCATCAGCATCTGGGCCTGTACCTCGCCGTGCATGTGGGGATGGTACCAGTAGAGGCCCGCGGGCATGTCGTGTGGCACATGGTAGTGATAGATGAATTCGTGCGTGCCGCAGCGGGCGGGTCCCACCGCCGGATCGGTACAGGTCATCAATACTTCGTCTTGCGGCGCTACCGGTGGAACCGCGAAGCCGTGGACGTGGAGGTTGGTTGCACCGGTCGCATGATGCCGCGTGCCGGGAATGACCTTGTAGAATCCAGGCTGTTGCGGCACCGGCGCGCTTGCCCGCTTGAGATTGCCGGGGGCAGTTACGGCATCGATCGCCGAGGGATCGGTGATTTCGTTTCGAAGGGTGATAGTGAGATCGCTGCCCTGCCGAATCCGGATGACGGGGGCATCGGCGTTGCCATTGACGACATAGCAAAGCCGACTCCCATCTTGCCGCACGATCATCGTGATTCCGTCCGGCGACGGGCGGAGTTCGGGAACGACGTGGCCGGGTGGCGGAATACCAACACCGCACGGCGCCGCCTGGGTACTGAGTGAATTGAATGCAGGTTCCGCCGCGAAAGCGGACGCGCCGGAAGCCATCAGGGCGATGACCACCGGCGTGACCAACATAAATCCAAAGCGCATCAACAAGGCGTATCAAGCACGAGCGAAAATTCCTCCCTCAAAGAGGCGGAAGCCTCGCGTTTCTGTTCTCCTACTTGGCGAACAGATCGGACATGACTTCCACGTTCGAATCGCAGGCATGGTTGAGACAAGGCAGCCCAAACGCTGCGTCGAGCGTCTTGGTCAGGGAATAGTGGGTATAGAAATTGGAGCTCGTGGTTCTCGACTTGTTGTAGTTGGTATCGACGATCACCACGACCTGGTTTTCGGTGCTGGTGCTGTAGTCATTCTCATCCCAGAGGATGACGATGGCGCTCTTGCTATTCGACCAAACCTTGGAAGCCTTGATTGCCGTAACGATTTGCTCGACCGCGAGATCGCCTTCCAGGATGAGGGTAGGGTTCAGGCCCGTCTGTGAGCCATTGTCGTCAGCATCGAAGTTGCAAAAGGCCGTCCCGTTACCGCGACCGTGCATGTCATTGCACTGGTTAGGTGCAATGAATGCGAGGTTGGGAACAGTACCCTTTCTGAGATCGGCGTAGAGGCCATCTTCGCCGCCGAAACCGACGATCTGATTAAGGCTGAGATTCGGGTTCGTTCCCTGCTGCACGGAAGCGAAGTACGCGAACGGATTGTGCTTTACCGCGTAGAGAAAGACGATATTGGAGGCGCTGGTCGGGTTGCCGGGAGTTGTGAGTTTAGAGAAGTCAGTGCTGACGGATTTTCCCTGGGCATTGAGGCCGCCTTCGACGTAATACCCGTCGCTTACGTTGACACCATCCGCACCGACAATCGGCAGCGCTTCCTGGTAGCTCTTCCAGGTTCGGCGCCGCGCGACCAATTGATCGGCGATCGTCATGCCGACGATATCGGTGTCCGGTGAGACCCCGACCATTCCGTTGAGATTCGTCAGCGGCGGTGTGCCTTCGTTGTTGGTAAGGTCCTGGACCGGAACGTTAGCATCGGTGCCGCCACTGCCGGCGATCGGGCAGACGGGACCGACGACCGAGGGAAAACCGGACTGTTTCACGTCAACGTTGATTATGCCGGACAGCATGTTCGGCTTGCAGGACGTGTTGTGCCAATCGGGATACTGGTCGGACAGGTTGTTGAAATTGGAGCCGCCAACCACTTCCAGATAGTTGGTCGAGCTGGGGTGAGCGATGGCGAAGTAGTTGGTCGCCAGATTCGCAGAGCCCATCAGCCCGTTGATAAACGGCGCTTGCGGATTGTCGGAGATCTGACCGTAGACGTGGTTCTCCATCATGATCACGAATACGTGATCGAGTTTGGGAATACCCTTGGGGACCGGACCCTCGGCCGCCCAGGCGCTGGCGCCCGCGAGGAACGCTGCGAGGAGGAAGACAGATGCTACAGTCAGCTTTCTCATGGATCGATTGCTCCCTAGTTGTAGAAGACGCGACTGACAAACCTCATTCGCTGAAACAGGTCAGCGTGCAGAGAATAGGAGCATCAGGTGAAGTGAACGAGTACTTTCAGTTACTGTTTCATGATTTTCCGGACGGGTTTTCTCCTCAAGTTGTGAATTGTGTTGCTAGTGAACACGATGGTCGCGTCCCTGTGCAGATTTGGCTTCGCCATGCAGATTCCGTTCGCGTAGGCGCAACGAATGAAGGCATTCGTCAAAGCAATACACAGTTGCTGGAGAGAGGCTTCCGAACTTCGAGTCGATTTTCCGTTTTCGGTTTCATGGGCGGGTCACGAGAGGTTCTTCCGGACTCAACGTTGCCTCGAAGGATCCACGCAGGAGCAAATTGTCCCTCTTAGACGGTAGCCGGCGGCTTGGTCTTCCCGGCGGGAGCCCGGTCTCGTTGCGACCGGGTGAGCTGCTATGGCGGGCTCTCTAACGGTACTTCACGATCTCCCGGGCGTCGCCTCGCGCAAAAAGCAGACCCGATCCCTACCTTCAACAGTCTTTCGGCGGACAGGGCTGCTCCGAAAGATAGCAGGGCCTGCCGAGCCAAGGAGAGGCTAAGAAATCTTTCTTCGTTTGCGCATCAGGCGGTCAAGTGGGTTCACGAACCCTTCCAGCTCGGTCCAGAGTTTTCTGATTAGCTTCTTGCCCTTGCGATGATTCATCACCTCAAACCGGATTCCGTCCGGGTCCTCGAAGAACAGCGCATAGTAGTCGGGAGCGTACTCCGGCCACAGGCGCGGTCCTTCGATCGCAATTTTCAGGGCGCGGAGCTTTCGTGCGATTTGATCGACGGCTGCATTGTTCGCGGCGCGCAGGCACAGGTGATGTAAGCCCGGTGCGTAGGAGTCATGCCTCCGCGATGCGGGCCGCGCCGGGCGAATCGAAATCTGAAAATTACGATTGTAATAATGGCAATGCGGCGCGCCGCCGATCGGCGCGTTCCCTTTCTTAAAGCCCAGCGCCTTCAGCAATTGGTCGTAGAAGTTCCGGGAGCGCTCGAAGTTGCTGACGGTCAAATAGATGTGGTCGAACCCCAGCAACTCGGGCGCCCGTTTTCGCCTCCTCATGCCGCCTTCAGCTCAGAAGTGCAGTGACTGCACTTGGTCGCGGCCGTCGGAATCTTGCTCAGGCAATAAGGACAGTCTTTCTCGGCCGGAGCGCGCGGCGCGGCGGGAGCAGGCGCGATGCGATTCATCTGTTGCACCAGCAGGAACATCGCGAACGCGACGACCAAAAAGTCGATAATGGTGTTGATGAACGTTCCGTACGCGATAATCGGGGCGCCGGCGGTCTTGGCCGCGGCCAGTGTCGCGAATTGCCGCTCCGACAGGTTCAGGTACAGGCTCGAAAAATCCACCTTGCCCAACACCAGGCCGATCGGCGGCATGATCACGTCGTTGACCAGCGAAGTGGTGATCTTCCCGAACGCAGTACCAAGGACGAAACCGACCGCCAGGTCGACGACGTTTCCTCTCATCGCGAATTGCTTGAAATCGGAAAGCATAGACATGTCTCTCTTGCCTCCTTGAGGTGAATTAGTTCACCTCACATAGCAACGCGGCTAAGTCTGCGCGAGAGCCGCCGGTACGTCGCCTCTCTCCCCTTTTCGCTTCGCTGGGCCCTGAGCTAAGGTAGCGAGAGACTGCTCGCATCGCGTCGGACCATGCCGCGAGAGAAGGAGAATGGTCATGTCGAGCAACGGCACCTCTGAAGCCATCCACCAACGCCTCAGCCATCCGGTGATCGATGCGGACGGCCACTACCTCGAATTCGGCCCGTCAATTCTCGATTACCTCAGGCGCGTCGCCGGCGAGCGCGTCGCGGAGGCATTCGAGGGCCGCAACGGCCGCGTCGCGCACGTCCTCAACCAGAGCGTGGATGAACGGCGCGAGCAGCGCCGCGCGCAGGAAGCTTTCTGGGCGGCGCCGACCAAAAACACGCGCGATCGCGCGACCGCGATGCTGCCCAAGCTGCTCTACGAGCGACTCGATGAGCTCGGGTTCGATTTCACGGTGCTCTATCCGACGGCGGGCCTCGGGGTGCCTTTCATCTCCGACGACGATCTGCGGCGCGCAACCTGCCGCGCATTCAACATGTATGTCGCCGACCATTTCGGCGAGTTCTCCGACCGGATGACGCCGGCGGCCGCGATCCCGATGTACACGCCGGCCGAAGCGATCGAAGAACTCGAGTACGCGGTGAAGACCCTGGGACTCAAGGTCATCGTGATGGGCAGCATGGTGCGGCGGCCGATCAAGGCGGTAGAACGCAAGGCTCCCGCCGCAGGCCGGTATGCATCGTGGTACGACACGCTCGGGCTCGACAGCGAATTCGACTACGACCCGGTCTGGGCCAAATGCGTCGAGCTGGGCGTATCACCTACGTTCCACACTGGTTCGCGCGGTATAGGCTTCCGCGTGTCGCCGACCAATTTCACGTACAACCACATCGGGCACTTCGCGACGGCCAGCGAAGCGGTCTGCAAGGCCATCTTCATGGGCGGCGTGACGCGCCGTTTTCCCACGCTGAAGTTCGGGTTCCTGGAAGGCGGCGTGGGATGGGCCTGCACGCTCTATTGCGACCTCATCGGCCACTGGAAGAAGCGCAACCTCAAGGCGCTTGAAGAAGTGAATCCCGCCAATCTCGATCGGGCGATGCTGGGAGAACTGATTCGACGCTATGGCGGCGAGGAGTTGGCGAAGCGCTCGGAAGCATCGCGGAGCACCGCGGCCGGGCGCGGCGATGCGGTCGGCGGGGTGCGGCAGCTCGATGACTTCGCGGCATGCAAGATCGAGCGCCCCGAAGATATCCGCGACCTGTTCGTGAAGAACTTCTACTTCGGATGCGAGGCTGACGATCCCATCAATGCATGGGCATTCAATCGGCGGTCCAACCCGTACGGGGCGAGGCTCAACACCCTGTTCGGGTCCGATATCGGCCACTTCGACGTGGTCGACATGAAGGAAGTGCTCATCGAGGCACACGAGTTGGTCGACGATGGCCTCATCACCGAGGATGACTTCCGCGATTTCGTGTTCGAGAGCCCCGTGCGTTTCTGGGGAGAAGCCAATCCGAATTTCTTCAAAGGCACCGTGGTCGAGAGCGCCGCGGCCAAACTGCTGGGAGAGAAGACGGCCCAGGGCGCTGCCGCGCGCTGAGCGGCCAAGAGGGGCGACTGTTGGAACAGCCAAAACGCAACCTGCTGCTCACGATCTTCGCGGTTCTGTTCGGAATCGCGGCTATCCAGGACATCCTCAAGCCGTTTCATCTCGAGGGGCCGAATACCGGCCTGGTCTTCTTCGGCACCCGTCTCAGCGGCACAGCCAATGTCGTGATGAGCATCGTGCTATTCGCCTTCCTGCTCAGCTATGCAGTCGGCGTGTGGCGGATGAGCAAGTACGCGCTGCCGCTCGGCCTGTTCTACGCCGTGTACGTGTTGATCAATCTGGTGGTTTTTTCAGTAAGGTATTCCGATCAGGACAATGGTCCGCTCGCTTTCCTGGTCGTGTTCATCGCCGGCGCGGTTGCCATCCCGTGGGGCGCCGTGCTGATTTTGTGGCGCCATCGGGCGCAACTCGTTTAGTGAAAGCGTCAAGGGAGAGCCTTCGATGGAAACCAAGCGCATCGTCCCAACCAAGCTCGCTCATTTCGTGCTACGCAGCCGCAATTTCGAGCAGATGAAACAGTGGTACATGACCGTGCTCGAAGCGCGCATCCAGTTCGCCAACGATTTTCTCGCCTTCCTGACCTACGACGACGAGCATCATCGCCTGGCGCTGGCAAACATGCCCGAGCTTCCCGAGGGGGGTAAGACGGCAGGCCTCGACCACGTGGCATTCACTTACGCATCGATCGGCGACCTCGTGTACACCTACAAGCGCCTGAAAGCGGCCGGCATCATGCCCCGATGGTGCGTCAATCACGGGCCGACGACGTCGATGTACTACAAGGACCCGGACGGCAACGGTATTGAGCTGCAAGTCGACAATTTTCCCGATGTCGAGTCGCTAAACGCGTGGTTTCATTCCGGGGAGTTCAAAAAGAATCCCATCGGCACCAACTACGATCCCGACCGTCTGGTCGAGAAGTATGAGTCAGGGATCCCTGTCGAAGATCTGATTCGCCCGGGGGCCATCTAGGCGCCCCAGTTCAACCAGCCTTCCTTCTCGTTTGAGTCTCTCCAGATTGACCCTCGGATAGCCCTCCCCAAGAGACAGTAGAACGCCGTTCCAGACCTTAATTCGAGGGCTGAGGACGCTTCGCCCGTCGGCCTCCAGCCGATTGCGAGACTACGCTATGTATAAGTATACTACGCGGCTGATATCCGCTCTTAGGCCGAAGGGCTGGACGAAGGCATACACTTGGATAACTTCGGCTACATTGAGTTTTTTCGTCACGGTATGAGCGATCTCAGGACTGCCTGAGACGACGTTGCAAATGTCTAGTGCCCTGTCACCATACTCGCTTCGCGCAGTTCCCGCGCAAGTGAGCAGAGACGACGGTGAGTTTCAGCCGTTCCCGGAACCTCCTCCGGAGGGTGGAAATCTCGATCTGCTTCGATACTGGAAGGCCGTCCGAAAACGCCTGTGGATAGTGATGACTGCCCCGCTGGTCGCGGCCGCCTTCGTCGGGTTTCGAGAGCTGCGGCTACCAGATCTATACACGGCATCTTCCACCATCCTTATCAGGTCCAGCGCGCCCAAGGTGTTTGGGGAATCAGCGGTTCCGATCCAGGCAGCTGGTTCGGATTCGGAAGGGGGCGACACCGACATGGTCCTGGCAACCAAGTACGAGTTGCTCCAGACCCCGGACTTGGCGCTCCAGGTAATCAGGGCCGACGACCTGGTTCATAACGACGCCTTCACGGGCGTAGCGCTCAAGCCGACCATCCTCGGACAGATCAAGGCGCGTATCTTGGGCGCCAAACGGCATCCCCGTACCATGCAGGCAGGTCCGCCGGAGGATTACGTCGGCACCTACCTGGGCTCGCTGGCAATCGAGCCTGTGACCGGCACCCAACTTGTCCGGGTATCGTTCACGACGCAGGACCCCAAGCTTTCCGCGGAGCTGGCCAACGCGCACGTACGGCAATTTATCGCGCAGGGTATCCAGTTGAATGCGCAGGCATCCGAGGATGCCGAACGTTTTCTGCGCAACAAGCTCTCGGACCTCAAGCGAAAGGTTGAGGACTCGGAAGCCGCGCTCAACAACTATCGTCGCGACAAAGGTATCGTCCCCGGCCTAATCACGGTCGATGGCAAGGAAGACGTAGTGCTCGAGCGGCTCAACCGGCTTAACGAGCAACTGCAGGACGCCCACCTGAAGACAATCACGCTGGGCGCTCGAATCACGCTTATCAACCAGGGCCATGCGGATGCGCTTCCCGCTATCGCGGACGACGGTGTTGTGCAGAAGCTGAAAGATCGCCGCGCCGAACTGGAAGAGCAGTACGCGGCAATGGCGAAGGATTTCAAGCCGAACTATCCGCCCTTGCAGGAGATCAAGGCGCGCATCGACGACACCGATAACGCGATGAAGGCGGAGGAAGGCGGCGCGATCGCGACTATCAGGACCCAGTACCTCGAGGCGCAGAAAGACGAGCAGGACCTGGAAGAGGAACTCAAGAAGCAGAAGGAATTCGCATTGGGCCTGAACCAGGCCGCAGTCCGCTACCAGATCCTGGCGCGCGATGCGGATACCAATCGCGAGCTGTATAACTCGGTCCTGAAGCGGCTGCGCGATATTGAAGTCACGGGAGACGTGCATACCTCGGATGTCTCGATCGTCGATCAGGCGCAGCCGCCCGGCGGTCCCTCGAGCCCGGACCGCGCGCGCGCGGTATTCGATGCGCTTGTCGCCGGATTGGTGGGCGGATTGGGCATGATCTTCCTGCTCGAGCAGCTCGACAACACTCTCAAGGATGTCGAGCAAGTCGAGCGCTATCTGGGAATTCCCAACCTGGGAACCATCCCGAACTTCCTCGGTACCGGCGAGAAGTCCCCGGCCGTCTATGCGCTGCGCGGCGGTAAGGATCTCCAGAAGACGGATGCCGACTTCAGCCGCGAAATCGTGCTCTCGTACGGCTCGTACTCGTCAGCCGGCGAAGCCTACCGGATGCTGCGAACGGCATTTGTGCTCTCACGCGCGGGCGGACCACCCAAGACCGCGTTGATAACCAGCGCCGTAAAGGGCGACGGCAAGACCGTCACCGCGGTGAATCTGGCAATCATGCTCGCGATGACGCATCGCAAGGTCATCCTGGTCGATGCGGATCTGCGGCTGCCGCGCAGTCACGATTTGCTGGCGCGCGATAATTTCTCGGGCCTGACGGAAGTGCTGACCGGAGCGCGCAACCTCCGCGACAGTATCCAGGACAGCGGAATCGAGAATCTCGACCTCCTGAGCTCCGGGGAAATTCCACCGAATCCCAGCGAGCTGCTCGGCTCCGAGAAGATGCGCGCGGTGCTCGCCGAGCTCGAGGACGTCTATGACTACGTGATTATCGACAGCACCCCGGTGACGCAGACCAGTGAGAGCATGCTGCTGTCAACGCTGGTCGATGGGGTGATAATCGTGGCGCGCACCGAGTCGCCGCGCCAACAGGTGCAGTCTGCGCTGGCGCAACTGCGCTACGCACGGGCCAAGATCCTTGGCCTGGTACTGAACAAGACCGGGGCTTCGGATACCGACCGCTATCATTACCAGTACTATTCGGCTTCCACGCCGCCGCAGACGCAGGAGTAGGTTCAGCCCACTGGCTCAGCCGGAGGCTTGTCCTTCAGCGGCAGCAACACAACCCACGACGCCAGCGCGCCCACCAGCGAATAGACGATCGCCCATCGATAGCTGCCACTGCGGTCGATGATGATGCCGGCCAGCGGCGGTCCCAGGAGGGCACCGACCCCGCCGCTGGTGTAGAGCAGACCCATCATCGTGCCCAGCCTGCCGATTCCAAACAGCTCCGCGATCACCGCGGGCGACAGCGCGACGAACCCTCCATATCCAGCACCCAGCACCAGCGCGAAGATGATCAGCACGGGATAGGAATTGCCCACCAGCCAGATGGCGAAGCTTATGGTGAGGACCAGGTAACAGACCTTCAGAAGGAACATCACGCCAAACCGGTCCGCGAGTGCGCCGAGTCCCAAACGCCCTGCCACGCTCGCCCCGCCGATCACGCCGACCAGGGTCGCGGATGCGACCTCGCTGACGCCGTGATCGTGCGCGAAGGCAGGCAGGTAAACGAACGGCACGAACAGCGCGAGCGAGGACAGAAACGAATTCAGGTACAGCAATCCGAACGCCGGCGTGCGAATCGCCTCGCGAATCCTGATTTGGCTCGGCACCACGTGCACGGGGGGCCGTTCGATAACGGCGGCGCATCCCAGCAGGATGCTCGCGCCAACCAGCCCGAACGCGACGTCGGTCGTTCGCCATCCGAAGCGGTTGATAAGTGCGGCCGCAAGGGGAGCCACCGTAACGGTTCCGCATCCTATTCCTGCGACTGCGATTCCCAACGCCGAGTTGCGCCGCTTGAGAAACCATCCGCCGACCACCGCAATCATCGGAACATAAGAAGTCGCGATTCCGGTGCCGACGCCGAGGCTGTAGGTGAGGTAACCGATCCAGAGCTGGTGGATATAGCCGGTGGAAATCAGCCCGATCGCCATCACCACCGCGCCTACTGAGACCACGACGCGCGGGCCGTAGCGATCGGCCAGGTGCCCGGCCAGCGAACCGCTCATCGACCATACGAACACCGTGAGCGAGAACACCACGGCGGTCTGGCTGCGCGCCGCGCCGAACTCCGCCGTCATCGGCTTGAAGAAGGCGCCAAAGCTATACGCGATGCCGTATGAGGCGAACATCGCGACGAACGCCGCCGCGGTCATCCGCCACGCGCGCGGCGAGTCGAACAACGCCATCGCGTGCGCCTCATCGCGGCCGAGCGGCGCAGCCAAATCAGAAATATCCATGCGCCCGAGCAACGTCACCCAGATATCGACTCGATGCAAGTGCGGTGTGATCTACGCAGCGCCCGGCTCTTAATCTTCAACGCGAAACCGGTAGTATCGTCCTTGATGTCGTCGCAACCTCGTCGCACCTTGCGCTATGGGGCCCTGCTCGGCTCGCTGCTGGTGCTTGCGTTGATCGTTCCGCTATTCCAGGACACGGCGGTCGGATCGCTTGCGATGGATATCGTCGGCACGGCGATCCTGGGGGCGGGCGTGTGGGCCGCCGGGCGTTCCCGCCGCGATCTGCTGATCCTGATCGCGCTGGCCATCCTGATGACGGCGCGATGGCTCCCACTTTCGGAGCACAGGACGACGGTCCTGGTATCAGCCGTCAGTTCCATCGTATTTTTCTGGTACGTGGCCATTATCATTCTGCTCGATCTCGCCGAGGCCACCGAGGTGAGGCTCGATACGATCGGCGGGGCACTCTGCGGCTACGCGATGATTGGAATAGCGTGGGGTTCAATCTATTTCGTGATCGCGCTGCTCAATAGAGCCGCGTTCACGCTTCCCGGCCCGGAGCCGACCTATGCCTCGCTGCAATCGGATTTCATGCGAGTGATGCATTACAGCCTTTCCACCCTCACGACGGCCGGCTACGAATCCGTCCGCGCGCAAAGCCTGCTAACGGAGAATCTTTCGGCAATCGAGGCAATGGTTGGACAGTTCTATATCGCGGTGCTGGTGGCGCGCCTGGTAAGTCTCCAAATCATGACGCGACAATCGAAATGACCCGGGGATTTTGCGCGAGCGCACCGGGGTAGATAGGTTAGGCGCATGAACACGGCCGAGATTCGCACCTTCGTCGATCGCATCTGGGAAAACGAAATCATTCCGGCCCTGATGGAGTTCGGGCGTATCCCGAACAAGTCGGCGGCGTTCGATCCCGAGTGGGCGTCGCACGGTCATATGCAACGCGCGGTCGACCTGCTGGTCAAATGGGCGCACGCGCACGCGATTCCCGACATGAAGCTCGACGTGGCGCGCATCGAGGGACGCTCCCCGCTCATCATCATCGATATTCCCGGGAATTCCGACGATCGCATCCTTCTCTATGGCCACCTCGACAAGCAGCCAGAGATGGCTGGATGGCGCGAAGGATTGGATCCCTGGGAGCCCGTACGTGAAGGCGATCTGCTTTACGGCCGTGGGCTGGCAGACGACGGCTACGCGATGTTCGCATGCATCGCGGCGATCGGGGCGCTGCACGCCGCGAAAATTCCACACGCACCCTGCACGATCATCATCGAGGCATGCGAAGAAAGCGGCAGCTTCGATCTGCCGCCCTATATCGAGATGCTCACCGATCGGATCGGGAAGCCGAGCCTGGTTATCGCGCTCGATGCCGGATGCGAGAACTACAAGCAGCTCTGGTGCACGACTTCGCTGCGCGGATTGGCGGGCGGCACGCTAAAGGTGGAGCTCCTGACCGAGGGAATCCACTCAGGAGCGAGTGGGCAGGTTGCGGATACCTTTCGCGTGGCGCGACGCCTGCTGGATCGAATCGAAAATCC
>Ga0335085_10005525_pt1 | contig 20229 bp, 16 predicted proteins | sample Lox_Sample_45_FD_206712 | JGI IMG/M metagenome (GOLD analysis project Ga0335085, IMG submission 206712) | Soil microbial communities from Loxahatchee National Wildlife Refuge, Florida, United States - Lox_Sample_4.5 | ecosystem: Environmental > Terrestrial > Soil > Wetlands | place: USA...
GGGCGGGCACGGCCCCGCCGATCAGGATTCCTCCGGCGACGGCGGCAAGGGCGAGGCGGCCCGGCAGGCGCATACTGCTCCCCTTAGTCAGCCGTTATCCAGGCCGTAAGGACGCGTCATGAAATAGCCCGTCGTCTCTGACCGGCCGTCGCGCCGTGACGTGCGCGGCTCGGCACGCAATCAAGATCAACCGACGAGTTGATAATCGACGCGTCCAAAGTCTGAATATCCTGGCAGGGAGCGGGGCGATGGGCAAACGCCTTGCTCAATCCGCCGCACGCGGCCGGGGTACTGTCGGTCCTGTGGGCGATGACGGGACATATGTTCGCGATACCCGGTACCTGAGCGCGCGGATCACGGCGGACGGCCGGGACGGCTGGCCGGTCGAGCCGGGACGCTACCGGCTGGCGGTGGCGCGGGCGTGCCCGTGGGCGAACCGGGCGGTCATCGTGCGGCGGCTGCTGGGCCTGGAGTCCGTGATCTCGATGGCCATGGCCGGTCCCGTGCACGACCAGCGGAGCTGGAGCTTCGACCTGGACCCGGGCGGCCGGGATCCCGTGCTCGGCATCGAGCGGCTCGCGGAGGCGTACGAGAAGGCGGTGCCCGGCTACGACCGCGGGGTTACGGTCCCGGCCATCATCGACGTGCCCACCGGGGCCGTGGTGACCAACGACTACCGGCAGATGACGCTGGACCTGGAGACCGAGTGGACGGCGCAGGCGCGCGACGGCGCGCCCGACCTGTACCCGGACAAGCACCGGGACGAGATCGACGAGGTGGCCGCGCTCGTCTACAAGGACGTGAACAACGGCGTCTACCAGGCCGGCTTCGCGCGGTCGCAGCGCGCGTACGAGGCAGCATACCGGCGGCTGTTCCAGCGGCTGGACTGGCTCAGCGAGCGGCTGGCCGGCCAGCGTTACCTGGTCGGGGACACGATCACCGAGGCCGACATACGGCTGTTCACCACGCTGGCCCGGTTCGACCCCGTCTACCACGGCCACTTCAAGTGCAACCGGTCCAAGCTGTCGGAGATGCCGGTGCTGTGGGCCTACGCGCGCGACCTGTTCCAGACGCCGGGGTTCGGCGACACGATCGATTTCGTCCAGATCAAGGAGCACTATTACCGGGTGCACCGGTCGATCAACCCGACCGGGATCGTGCCGGCCGGCCCGGATCTGTCCAACTGGCTGACGCCGCACGGGCGGGGGGCGCTCGGCGGCCGCCCGTTCGGCGATGGGACACCGCCCCCGCCGCCGCCTCCCGCGGAGACCGTGCCGCCCGGCCACGGGGCCGCCTGACCGGACCCCGGCCGGCCAGGCCGCCGCCGACGCCATCTCCTGATGTGGGCAGCGTTCTCCGCGCTATGGGCTCGCAGATGATCAACACGCAGGTTTGGGTTCTCGCGGGTGTCCATCTGCTGGACACTGTGACCTGCGGCGATGCCGAGAGGCTCGACACCGCGACGCCGGTACTGGCGCGGATCTCCCCAGGTCAAGGGGCCGCATACCACGTGAGCGGAAGCCAGGTCCGGAATCAGCGTGTTACTGCGGGACGCGTCCTATTCGCTGAGAACGCTGCCCGCATGGGGATTTTCTGGGTCGTGGGCGGCGGCGCGGAGGCGGGCGAACTCGGCGGTGATGGCGGCCAGGGGCCAGTGGGCGTTCAGGCCGCTCGGATTGGGCACGATCCACAGGCGGGTCGTGCCGATCGTCTGGTCCTGCGGCCCGACCTGGGCATTTTTCGTGCCGAACGCATCCCGGTAGGCGGTTACCCCGGCCACGGCGATGAAACGGGGCTGATGCCGGGCCACCAGCCCCGCCAGCTGGGCCGCGCCGGCCTGGAGCTCCTCGCGGGTGAGTTCGGAGGCCTGCGCGGTGGCCCGGGCGACCAGGTTGGTGATGCCCAGCCCGTATCCGGCCAGCAACTGCTGCTCGCCGGGGGCCAGCAGGCGGGGGGTGAAGCCCGAGCCGTACAGTGCGGGCCAGAACCGGTTGCCGGGCCGCGCGAAATGGTGGCCGGTCGCGGCGGAATACAGGCCGGGGTTGATGCCGCAGAACAGGACGCGGAACGGCTGGCCCGGCCCGGGCAGCACGTCCGGCACCGTGCGGTCACGGGCCGCCGTCAGGTCAGCACCACGGTATGAGGTCCTCCGGGACGGCGGCATCCGATCACGCTACCGCCGGTTCAGCGTCGGGCCGCCCCGGGCCGCCGGATAGCCGTGGGGCCGCTCCTTCTCCCCCGGGATCGCCGGGTCAGCTGCACCAAGGCGAGCACCGTCGCGGTCACGATCCTGGCCGGCCCGCTCAACTACGCCGGCGTCAACCCCAAGATCGACTGCAGGGTGCCGCAGCCCAGCCGGTAGCCCTTGGCCGGGTGCGGGGTGAGGCGAGTGCGCGGCAGGCCGGCGCGTCAGGCAGCATGAAAGGGTGACGCAACTGGCGGACGGCCCGCGTGGGACCGGCGCGCACCCGGGGCCGTTCAGGCGGAACGGGCCCGCCGGTGGGGCGGACGCGCACCCGGGGCCGTTCAGGCGGAACGGGCTCACCGGTGGGGCGGACGTGCACTGGGGGGTGTTCGGGCGGGAAGGGCCGACAGGTGGGGCGGACGCGCACCGGGGGCCGTTCGGCGTGCTGGCCGATCTCGTCCGGGGCGGCGGCGTGGTGCTGCTGAGCGGCGCCGGGCTGTCGACGGAGTCGGGCATTCCCGACTACCGCGGGCCGACCGGGCGGGCGCGGCGGGCCGAGCCGATGACCTACCAGACGTTCGTGGCGGGCGCGGCGGCGCGGCAGCGGTACTGGGCCCGCAGCCACGTCGGGTGGCGGCACGTGGCGCGGGCCGCCCCCAACGCCGGGCACCGCGCGGTCGCCGAGCTGGAGCGGCGCGGCCTGCTGGCCGGCATCATCACGCAGAACGTGGACGGCCTGCATCAGGCGGCCGGCGCGCGGCAGGTGATCGAGCTGCACGGCAGCCTGGACCGGGTGCTCTGCCTGGCGTGCGGGCAGCGCACCGCCCGCGGCGAGCTGGACGATCGGCTGCACGCGGCCAATCCCGGCTGGGCGGCCGAGGCCGGCGCGATCCACCCGGACGGCGACGCCGTGCTGGCCGACGCGGCGGTCGAGCGCTTCCGCGTGGTGGACTGCCGGCGGTGCGGCGGCCTGCTCAAGCCGGACGTGGTGTTCTTCGGCGAGAACGTGCCGCGGCCCCGGGTGGACGACTGCTACGCGCTGGTCGGGCGGGCCGGGGCGCTGGTCGTGCTGGGGTCCTCGCTGACGGTGATGTCGGGCTACCGGTTCGTCCGGCAGGCGGCGAAGCTCCAGATCCCGGTAGTGATCATCAACCAGGGGCAGACCCGGGGCGACGCGCAGGCGATCGCCACCATCGACGCACCGCTGGGCCAGGCGCTGACCGCCCTGGTGCAGCGGCTCGGCGGTGCGGAAGACACAGGAGGAGCGACGGCCACCGCGTGCTGCGCGGCGAGCGAGCGTACGTCAAGCGCGCCTGCGACGCCTCGCTGCTGCGGCTCGGCGTCGACGTGATCGACCTGTACTACCTGCACCGGCCGCCGCAGACCGCGGAGATCGAGGAGACCGTCGGGGCCATGGCCGAGCTCGTCGCCGAGGGCAAGGTCCGCTACCTCGGGCTCTCGGAGGTGGACGGCGCCCTGCTGCGCCGGGCGCACGCGGTGCACCCGATCACCGCGGTGCAGAGCGAGTACTCGCTGTGGACCCGCGACGTGGAGACCGCCGCCATCGGCGTGATGCGCGAGCTCGGCGTGGGCCTGGTGCCCTACTCCCCGCTCGGCCGTGGCTTCCTGACCGGGACCGTCGACGTGAGCGCCCTCGACGCGAGGGACTTCCGCCGCCGGAACGCACGGTTCGCCGACGGCGCCGCCGCCGCCAACCAGGCGATCGCCGACGCGGTGCGCTCGGTGGCCGAGGAGAAGGGGGTCGCGCCGGCCCAGGTGGCGATCGCGTGGGTGTACGCGCAGGCCGGACGGCTCGGCGTGTCCGTCGTGCCGATCCCGGGCACGAAGCGGGTCAAGTGGCTGGAGCAGAACGTCGCGGCGCTGGACGTCGCCCTGTCCCCCGCCGACCTCGGCCGCCTCGACCCGCTCGCCGATCAGGTGGTGGGCGCGCGGTACTGAATCCGCCCGCCCGTACGCCCGCCCGTACGCCCGGGGACGTTTCCGGGCCGGGTCCGCCCAGCCCGGAGGCAGCACCCCGGGTAAGGGCCCGGTCCCCGCCAGGTAACGACCGCGCATATCCCTGGACTGTGGGGTTGCGCACGGACGGGCACGGGCGGTTACGCTGCCTGGCATGGCGCCATCGAATCCCCGCCCGGCATTCGATGCCCGGCCACCCGCCCGCATCCCGGTCGGCTTTCTCGCGGGACTGGCGGCCTGCTGCCTGCTCGCGGTGATCGCGCTCGCCATCGCCATTCACGGCGGATCCGCCCCGACCGCGGCCGGGCTGGCGCTCGCCATTCTCCCGGTCCCGCTGGTCATGGCCGGGGTGCTGTACCTGGACCGGCTGGAACCCGAGCCGCCGACGCTGCTGGCCATCACGTTCGGCGCGGGCGCCGCCCTGGCGGCGCTGCTCGGCTTCCTCGGCCACGCGCTGGGCAACGAGCTGATCACCACGCCCGAACTGGGCCCGAAGTCGGGCCAGGTGGCCACGTCGCTGGGCTCCGCCTTCGTCGGCGCGCTGATCGCCGAGACGCTCAAGGGCGGCGTCCTGGTCGGCCTGCTGCGCTACCAGCGGACCGAACTCGACGGGGTCACCGACGGGGTGGTGTACGGGGCCATGGTCGGCCTCGGCTTCGCGCTGATCGCGAACCTGTTCGCCTACGTGGAGGCCGAACGCAGCGGGCTGGGCGCGCTGGTGTCGGCGTTCTTCCAGCGGGGGCTGCTGACGCCGCTGTGGGACCCGCTGTTCTCCTCGATGATCGGGCTGGGCGTCGCCTACGCGGCGATGCAGCCGTGGCGCCGTGGCCGCTGGGCCGTGCTGGCGGGCTGGATTCTGGCCGTCGGGCTGCACACCCTGTGGGACGACTCGGTGCGGGTGGGCCCGGGGCGGACGGCCATCGTGTACGTGATCCTCCTGGCTGCGCTCGGGGTGCTGCTGGTCGCCATGGTCTGGGACCGCCGCCGGATCGTCGGGCTGATCATGGAGTGCTGCATGCGCTTCGAGGATCCGGCCGTGATGACCGCGGACGACGTGAAGATGCTGGCCGACCTGCGTGATCGCCGCCTCGCGCGGCAGTGGGCGCGGCTGCACTGCGGCCTGCGCGGGGCCCAGACGATGGCCGGGTACCAGCTCACCGCCACCGAGCTGGCGCTGGCCTACGACCGGGCGCAGCACAGGCAGATGGAGCCGGCCGCGTTCGACGCCCGGCGGGACAGCTCCCTGGAGGCGATGGGGCAGGCGGCCGCCACCCTGCGCGGACGGCAGCCGAGGCCACCGAACCCGTCCTGGGCCCCGGACGGCACGTCCGCGATGGCGGCGCCGCGGCCCCGGCCAGGGGGCCGCCCCCGGCCGCCGGGCGGGCGCCCCCGGTCCAGGCGGGCCGGCGGTGACGGCGGCCCCACCGAGGAAGACGACGATTAACGATGGCCCTGCCGCCCTGGCGCCCACCCGACCAACCGGTGGACCGGCTGGCTGCAGCGGTGCCGGGCGGCAAGGTCAGCGATCCGTCCCGGGAGGGGCATTCATCGCGGTGTGGACGGCTTGCAGCAATGTCTGGCTGCTGAAGGGCTTTTGGATACTGGCCCTTGTGCCGGGACGCCCGGACGAGGGGCCCGGCTCTGGCTGGCTGTAACCGGACATGTACAGCACAGCTAGTCCAGGCTTGAATTCGACGACGCGTTCGGCCAGGGTGGCCCCGGACATGTGGGGCATGACGGAATCGGTCAGGAGAAGCCGGAAGCTGTGGCTGGACGCCAGGTCCAGCGCTTCTTCGTAGGTGGCGGCCTCCAAGGTCGTATAGCCGTGCTGGCGCAAGATCCGCGAGGTGGCGGCCAGCACCGCGGGCTCGTCGTCGACAACCAGGATCGTCTCCCCCTTTCCGCCAGCGCGCGGCGCGGCGCGGTCCGGCTGCTCTGCGGCGGCTGCGCTGGTCGCGGGGAAACAAACGTGGAAGGTGGTGCCGGTGCCTTCTTCGGAGTCGACGCTGATGCTGCCGCCGGCCTTGGTGACGATGCCGTACACGGTGGACAAGCCCAGACCGGTGCCCTGGTCTTGCGGTTTAGTCGTGAAGAACGGCTCAAAGATGCGGGCAGCGACGTCCGCGCTCATGCCGGTGCCGGTGTCGCTGACAGTGAGCTCGACATAACGGCCGGGGCTGGTGCCGGCATGCGCGTCCGCGACGGTGCCGTTCAGCCGGGTCAGGCTGGTCTCGATCGTGATGACGCCGCCGTTGGGCATGGCGTCCCGGGCGTTGATGGCCAGGTTGAGCAGCACCTGTTCGACCTGGCCGCGATCGGCCTCGATGGCAGGCAGGCCGGCAGCCGGGTTGATGCGCAGTTCGATGTGTGCGCCGATACTGCGCGACAGCAGGGTGCTGATGTCGGCCACGATGGTGTTGACGTCGAGCGGCTCCGGCTGCGTTGCCTCGCGCCGGCTGAAAACGAGCAACTGCCTGGTCAGCCGGGCTCCACGCTCGGCCGCGGCCCGGATCTCTTCGGCATCGGCCCGGACCGCCGGCTGGTCGGCCGTCTCCTCAGCCACGAACCCGGCGTAGTTCATGATGGCGGCCAGCAGGTTGTTGAAGTCATGGGCGATCCCGCCAGCCAGCTGGCCCAGGCTCTCCAGCCGCTCGGACTGGAGCAGCCGCTGCTCCAGCGAGCGGCGGTCAGCCTCGGCACGGTTGCGTTCGGTCATGTCTCTGGCCACCGTGGCCGCACCCACCACGGCATTGCCGGCATCGCGGATCGGGGAGATCGTATACGACAGGTCGACAATCGTGCTGTCCTTGCGCCGGCGCCGGACCTCGACCTGCTCCACCCGCTCCCCCTGCCGGACCCTGTCCAGGATGGCCGCGGATTCCCCGGCCTGCCCTGCCGGGTCGAGCACAGACATGTTGTTCCCGATCATCTCCTCGCGCGAGTACCCGGTCATCTGCTCCGCACCAGCGTTCCAGCTGGTGATGACACCATCGAGCGTGACGCCCACAATGGCGTCGGCTGACGAGTCGGCGACGGCGGCCAGCCGCGACCTCGCTTCCAGCTCACGGTTGGCCGCGGCGATCAGGTGGTTGAAATCCTCGGTGAGCGCCAGCACCTCGGCCGGGCCCGCCACCGCGATCGGCTCTGCGGGCAGGTGGCTCGTCGCGTCCCGGACCCCGGCGCTCAAGCTGGCGATGGGCCGGGCGATCCGCCTGTACAGCACCAGTGCCGCCAGCAAGAACACCACCAGCCCGATCAGCGTGATGACAAGCTGATGACTGCTCTCATGGTTGGCCGCGGCGAAAGCCTGCGCCGTGCCAGCTCCCGCGAACACCTGCCACCGCACCGTCGCCACCAGCGCCTGCCCGTACAGGCGCGGCGTGCCGTCCAGGTCGCGGTGCTCTGCCTGGCCGGCGGCACCGGCAAACGGCGTGCCCGGCACCGGCTTCCCCACCCAGGCACCCGGGTGGATCGACCGGGCCATCACTGTCTTACCGTTCGCGGTGGTGACCACGAACTCAAGCTGATGGGCGCCGCTCAGCGTCGATGCCAGCTGCGGCCCGACGGGCGCCAGGTTCAAGAAGGCGGCCACCACGCCCTTGCCCGGCACCGGTGCGGCCACCACCTCCACCTGCTGGCCCGTCCGGACATCCACCACCGGGCCCGTCACCACAGAGCCCCGCCGCGCGGCCGCCAGCCACCTCGCACCCGCATACCCTGGCGGCTTCCGCGGCATCAGCGAGGAACACGCGACGGTCCCATCACTTGCGATGATGTCCAGATGCCCGGTACTGAAGGCACCTGCTCCGCCGAATTGCAACGAGCACCCGGCAGGCTGCCCGAACGCCTGCCCGATCGCCGGGTTGGCGGCAAGCTCGGCCACCTGGGCGTGCACGGCACCGAGCCCAGCCGCGATCTCATGTGCCGCGGTGCCCGCCCCGAACCCGGCACTGGCCAGCGCCGCTTGCCGGGCGTCCCCGATCGCCTCTTGCCGCTGGTAGACGACATTCACCGCGGCGACAACGACAACCAGCGCCGCCAGCCCCACTATGTAGACCCTTAGCGGCGCACCTCGCCGAGCCTGCGTCCCGGGACGGGCCGGACCAGCTCCAGCCCGTTCGCGCCTGACCCCCATCGCGTTTCCCCCTAAGGCCGGCATCCAGTGAGCTTTCTCCTGCCTTCTGCCAGCACTTGTAGCGCAGAGTACGCAATAGGTTACAGGACGCGCAACAGATGGATCGTTCAGCCACCGAACCTGACCAACGCCGCTACCGTTACCCCCGCCGGGCTGTCGCCGCCCGTCGGCCCAACCAGGCGGGCCTGCAATCGTGCCGCATGCCCGGGCTGCCCGGGCCGCCCTGACGCCGGAAGATTGTCGGTGCCCCCCGGTAGAGTCCGGGAGTATGGCACCAAGCAACGACGGCACAGCCCTGGCCGACCAGCCGGGGGTGCTGGAGGACTACCGCCGGGAGCTCACCGGCTACTGCTACCGGATGCTCGGGTCGGGCTTCGAAGCCGATGACGCCGTGCAGGAAACGATGCTGCGGGCCTGGCGGTCGGCCGGCCAGTTCGAGGGCCGGTCGTCCGTGCGGTCCTGGCTGTACCGCATCGCGACCAATATCTGCCTCGACATGCTCCGGGGACGCCAGCGCCGGGCCCGGCCGATGGAGCTCGGCCCGCCGTCGGCCCCCGACGAGGCGCTGCTGGGCCAGATGCTTCCCGAGCACATGTGGGTCTCCCCCATCGCGGACGACCGCATCCTGCCCGTCGACGCCGATCCGGCCGAGATCGTCGAGGCGAAGGACACCATCCGGCTGGCGTTCGTCACCGCCCTGCAGCATCTGCCCCCACGGCAGCGGGCGACGCTGATCCTGTGCGAGGTGCTCCGCTTCCAGGCGACCGAGGTCGCCGCGCTGCTCGGCACGACCGTGCCCGCGGTTAACAGCGCGCTGCAGCGAGCCCGCACCACGCTCGCCGCCGTCCCCGCCGAATCGCGGCCGGCGAACCTGCCCGCCGATCACGCCGACCTGCTCGACCGTTACGTCGACGCCTTCGAGCGGTACGACATGACGGCGCTGGTCGGGCTGCTGCACGAGGACGCCCTGCAATCCATGCCGCCGTACGCCATGTGGGTCCAGGGCGCGCAGAACATCACCACCTGGATGGTGCAGCCTGGCCCCAGCGCCTGCCGCGGCTCGCAGCTGATTCCGGTGCACGCCAACGGCTGCCCGGCGTTCGGCCAGTACAAGCCCGACCCGAAGGGCGGTCACGCGCCCTGGTCGCTGCAGGTGCTGGAGATCACCGGCGACCGGATCGCGCGGATGACGATGTTCCTCGACACCGCCGCGCTATTCCCTTCGTTCGGGCTGCCGGCTCACCTTCCGTAGGCGCGCGGTACGCTTCCCCGGCCGGACACCCCCCACCGCCGGCCGGATATCCGCCGCCGCCGGCCGGGCAGCTAACACGTCGGCCACGGGCCGTGGATCCCGGTCCTTCGGACGGTCTGTTATCGGCAAAGATACGGGTAAGCCGGGCAGACATCGGAAGGGACGAACATGCGGGACGGCGGACTATCAGCGGAGCGGCTGAAGCGGCTGCACCACGTGATGACGGGCTACGTCGAACGGGGCGAGGTGCCCGGCCTTGTGACGCTGGTCGCACGCCAGGGCGAGGGGCACGTGGACGCGATCGGCGCGATGGCCGCGGGCACGGAAGAGCCGATGCGCCGCGACACGATCTTCCGTATCTCGTCGATGACCAAGCCGGTGACCGCGGTCGCGGCCATGATCCTGATCGAGGAATGCGCGATCCGGCTGGATGAGCCGGTGAACCGGCTGCTGCCCGAGCTGGCCGACCGGCGCGTCCTCAAGCGGCCCGACGCCGACCTCGACGACACCGTGCCCGCGCACCGGCCGATCACCATCCGGGATCTGCTGATCTTCACCATGGGCCTCGGCATCGTCGCGGCGGCGCCGGGCACCGTTCCGATCGCCGATGCCCTGTCCGAGCTGGAACTCGGGCAGGGCATGCCGAGCCCGCAGACGCCGCCCGCGCCGGAGATATGGATCCGCCGCCTCGGCAGCCTCCCGCTGATGTACCAGCCAGGCGAGCGCTGGATGTACAACACCGGCTCCGACATCCTCGGGGTGCTGATCGAGCGCGCCGCGGGGCAGCCGTTCGAAACGTTCCTCAAGGAGCGGATCTTCGGCCCGCTCGGCATGGCCGACACCGGCTTCATCGTCCCGTGGGATCAGACCTGGCGGCTCGCGACCTCCTACGTGATCGACCCGGGCAGCGGCGCGGCGGTCATCTACGACGAGCCGGGCGATGGCCAGTGGAGCCGGCTGCCCTCGTTCCCCTCCGGCGGCGGCGGGCTGGTCTCCACCGCGGACGACTTCCTCGCGTTCGCCGACATGCTGCGCGGCAAGGGCGTCAGCCGGGGGGAGCGGATCTTGTCCCGGCCGTCGGTGGAGTTCATGACGAGCGACCAGCTCACCCCGGAGCAGAAGGCCGCGTCCGGGCTCGTCCCCGGCTTCTTCCGGGTGCACGGCTGGGGGTTCGGGGTCGCGGTCGTCACCGAGCGCACCGAGGTCGCCAAGTCGGTCGGCACCTACGGCTGGGACGGCGGGATGGGCACATCGTGGTATAACGACCCCGCCGAGGACCTCACCATGATCCTTATGACGCAGCAGGCGTGGGCCTCCCCGATCCCACCCCGTCTCTTCCAGGACTTCTGGACCGCCACCTACCAGGCCATCGCCGACTGAGACGGCCGCCAGGGCCAGTACCGCCGGCATAACGGCCCCGACAGACTGGTTATAGAAACTGTGAGTTCTGAAAATGCCGCCAAGTCCGTCAAGCGCTGGCGGGAGATGCTCGCCAGCGAGCGGGACGCGGCCGCGCTGTACGCGCGGCTCGCCGACGTGGAGACCGGTGAGCGCCGGGACATCTTCCGTGAGCTGGCGTCGATAGAGCTGACGCACGCCGCCCACTGGGAGGGCAAGCTGCGCGACGCGGGCGCCAACGTGCCCGCTGCCGGCGGCCCGAGCCTGCGCACCCGGCTGCTGGGCACGGCCGCCAGCAGGCTGTCGGTGAACACGGTCCTGCCGCTGATCGAGCGGGCCGAGAAGGCCGACGCCGGCATGTATGACAACGACCCGGACGCCCCCCCGGGGATGGCAGCGGACGAGCGTGGGCACGCCCGCACCCTCGCGCACCTGATGGACGGGGGCCGCCCGGACCCCCAGGCGCAGATCCGGCGGCGCGAATCGTGGCACCGCGGTGACCGGTCCGGCACCCTTCGGGCCGGTGTCTTCGGCGTCAGTGACGGCCTCGTCTCGAACGCGGCGCTGGTGATGGGCTTCGCCGGATCCGGCACCTCGCGCCTGGTGACGTTGCTGGCCGGGGTGGCGGGCCTGCTGGCCGGATCGTTCTCGATGGCGGCCGGCGAGTACGTCTCCATGTCGAGCCAGCGCGAGATGTACCAGCGGGAGATCTCGCTGGAACAGGCCGAGCTGGAGGAGAAACCGGACGAGGAGCACGCCGAGCTGGTGCTCATCTACCGGGCCAAGGGCCTGTCCCGGCCGGACGCCGAGCGGCTCGCCGACAAGATCATGGCGGACCGTGAGGTGGCGCTGGACACCCTGGCCAGGGAGGAACTCGGCCTCGACCCCGACGAGCTCGGCTCGCCCTGGGGGGCCGCGTTCTCCAGCCTGTTCGCCTTCGCCATCGGCGCGTTCGTCGTGGTGATCCCCTACCTGGCCGGCAGCGGAACCGCCGCCCTGCTGGCCGCGATCGGGCTGTCCATCGCCGCGCTGTTCGGCGTCGGCGCGAGCATCGGCGCGCTGAACGGGCGCAGCGTGATCCGCTCCGGCCTGCGCCAGGTGATCGCGGGCGCGATCGCCGGGGGGATCACCTTCGGTGTCGGCCACCTTATCGGCGCGCACGTATCCTGACCCGCCCCCAGCCTAGGGGGCCCGGGCCCGACTACCATGGAGGGGAGCCGCACCGGACCGCACCGAGAGCGAGGGCATTGGACACGACGCAGGGAACACCCGGACCGGAAGATTCCGGCGTCGTCGACTATGGCCAGGCCAGCCCGACGGTCGTGCGCATGCTCCTCGGTGCGCGGCTGCGCCGGCTCCGCCAGGCCGCGGGGGTCACCCGCGACAGCGCGGGCAGCGCGATCCGGGCGTCCGGCTCCAAGATCAGCCGCCTCGAGCTGGGCCGGACCGGCTTCAAGCAGCGTGACGTGTCCGAGCTGCTCACCCTGTACGGGGTGGGCGACGACGCGGAGCGTGCGGTGCTGCTCAGCCTGGCCCGGCAGGCCAACACGGCCGGCTGGTGGCAGTCCTACAGCGAAGTGCTGCCCGCGTGGTTCGTGCCCTACCTCGGGCTGGAGCAGGCCGCGAGCCTCATCCGCAGCTACGACGTGCAGTTCATCCCGGGGCTGCTGCAGACCCCGGACTACGCGCAGGCGGTGGCCCGGCTGGCGGACGGCGTCTCGGAGGCCGACGCCGAGCAGCTGGTCGCGCTGCGGATGCGCCGCCAGCAGGTCCTGCACCGCGACCGCGCGCCGCACCTGTGGGTGGTGATCGACGAGACGGCGCTGCGCCGCCCGATCGGCGGCCGGGCGGTCATGCTCGCCCAGGTCGACCACCTGATCAGGATGTCGCGCCGCGGTAACGTCACGGTCCAGGTCATGCCGTTCAGCGCGGGCGGGCACGCCGGCGTGGGCGGGCCGATGGTCCTGCTGCGCTTCCCCGAGGGCCTGCTCCCGGACCTCGTCTACCAGGAGCAGCTCGACAGCGCGGTCTACCTGAACAAGCCCGCCGACACGGTGCCCAACTGGGACATCCTGAACAGCCTGGCCACCGAGGCGCTGCCGCCCGAGCGGAGCGTCGCGATGCTCCGCCGCCTCGCCGACCTGATCTAGGGCCCGCCCTCCGCCGTCTGGACGGCCCCCACCCGCCGCCCCAGCTTGACTGGGTGCTCAGTCAGGCATCCGGGACCGCCCCGGTCGGCGGCGTCCCGGCTCACACGGCCCCGGCCCGGCCGCCGCCGGGGCCCATCCCGTAGGTTCGGCCCCATGAGGACTCACCGGGACGCGATCGTGGTCGGCGGCGGTCACAATGGCCTGATCGCCGCGGCCTACCTGGCCCGCAGCGGGCTGGACACGCTGGTGTGCGAGCGCCGGGAGGTAACCGGCGGCGCCGCGGTCAGCGAGCATCCGTTCGGCCCCGGGTACACCGTCACGTCGCTGTCGTACGTGGTGTCCCTGCTGCCGCCCGATCTCGTCCGCGACCTGCGGCTGCAGCGGCACGGGTATCACGTCTACGCGCAGGGACCCTACTTCGCCCCGCGGGCGGACGGGCGGTACCTGCGGCTGCCCGCCGACCAGGCCGAACGGCACGCCGAGATCGCCAGGTTCTCCCGGGCGGACGCCGACGCGTACGACGGCTACGAGGCGCACCTGCAGCGGATCGGCCGGCTGCTCGGCCCGCTGCTGCACCAGATCCCGCCGCACCTCGGCTCGCGGCGGCCCGCCGACCTGTGGGCGCAGGCCCGGCTCCTGGCCCAGCTGCGGGGGATCGACGAGCGCGGTTCGGTGGACGTGACCCGGCTGCTGACCGGGAGCATCGCCGATCTGCTCGACCGCTACTTCGAAAGCGACGCGGTCCGCGGCGCGCTGTCGGTCTCCGGCGTCATCGGCACCTGGGCCGGGCCGCGGTCGGCCGGGACCGCGTACGTCATGCTGCACCATCACGTCGGCGAGGCCGACGGGCAGGCGGGCGCTTGGGGGTTCCCGCATGGCGGGATGGGCGGGGTCAGCGGGGCCATCGCCGCCGCGGCCCGGTCGTTCGGCGCGGAGATCCGGACCAGCGCGGAGGTCGCCCGGATCCGCACGCGCGCGGGCCGGGTGACGGGCGTGACGCTGGCCCGCGGCGAGGAGATCGACGCCGATGTCGTCGTCACCACGGCGCACCCGCAGATCTCGTTCCTGCGCCTGCTGGAGGCGGCGGACCTGCCGCCGTCGTTCGTGGCGGACATCCGGGGCTGGCAGACGCGCAGCGGGACCGTGAAGATCAACCTCGCGCTGGACCGGCTGCCGGCGTTCGCCAGCCACCCGGAGTTCGACCCGCAGGTGCACGGCGGGACCATCGTGCTCGCCGAGTCCCTGGACGACGTGGAGACGGCCTTCCAGCAGGCGGTGGCGGGCAAGCCGTCGGCGCTGCCGTTCGCCGACATCTGCATTCCCAGCGTGTTCGACGACTCGCTGGCGCCGCCGGGCCAGCACATCATGTCGCTGTTTACCCAGTGGGTGCCCGCCGGCTACGCGGACGCGCCGCACGATGCCGAACTGGCCGCGCACGCGGACCGGGTGATCGCGCGGGTCGAGGCGGTCGCGCCCGGCTTCACCAGTTCGGTGTTGCACCGCCAGGTGATCGGGCCGCACCAGATGCAGGAGGAGTACGGCCTGGTCGGCGGGAACATCTTCCACGGCGAGCTGTCGCTGGGGCAGATGTTCCACGCCCGGCCCGCGGCCGGCTACGCGGACCTGCGCACGCCGGTGCGGGGGCTGTACCAGGCCGGCTCGGCCACCCACGGCGGCGGCGGGGTCACCGGCATCCCCGGCCGCAACGTCGTCCGCCAGGTTCTCGCCGACCGCCGGGCCCAGCGGTGGACCGAGCGCCGGGCCCGCTGGTGCGGAACCCTGGCTGCCCGGCCGGCGGGCGGGCGGGAAGGCGGCGGGCGGCGGGAAGGCGGCGGGAAGTAAGTAAAGTGTCTCCCTTGGGTTAGGCCGTCACGGCTCGCGGCTTCCTCTCTCCCTTAAAGGGGCAGTGCGTGAGGGCGCAGTTCTCCCTTAAAGGGCAGTGCGTGAGGGCGCAGTGCTGCTTTGGCAATGCTGCTTTGGGCAGTACGGAGCAAGGGGGCCAAGCCGTGTATTCCGTCGTCGTTCAGCACGTCGTTCAGCACGTCGCTCAGTCGCCGGCCCAGGCGCCGGGGATCACTTCGGTCTGGGAAATGGTCGGCGTCATCGCGGGCGCCGGGGCCGTCGGCGGCATCATCAATGCCCTGCTGAGCAGCAGCAACGGCTACAGCCTTCAGTGGCCCCGGAACAATGGCGGCATCCTCCAGCTGGGCGCCCTGGGCAACGTGCTGCTGGGCGCGTTCGGCGCGCTGATCACCTGGGGTCTTTACGGGCCGCTCAAGGACGCGGCTCTGCTGGGGTCCGCATCGGGCAGTCAGCTTCCCGCCAACCTGACGATCACGGCCGTGATCGGGGCGGCGCTGGCCGGAGCGGGCGGGGCCCGGATCGTCAGCAACGAACTCGACAAGCAGACGCTGCGGATTACGGCCGCCAAGGCGGCTCAGGAACCGCCCAACCAGCAACTGGCCATGGACATCGCCACCCTTTCGCCTGCCGCGGTGCTGGCCGACGCGACGAAGGCCGCATCACCCCAGCCGTCGGGGCAGTGACCGCCGCCGCGACTGTCGGGGCAGTGACCGCCGCCGCGACCGTCGGTCAGTGACCACCGCCGCGGTCGTCGGGGCAGTGACTGTCGGGGCAGTGACGGCCGCCGCGGTCGTCGGGGCAGTGACGGCTGCCGCGACCGTCGGGGCAGTGACCGCCCGCCGATGGTCAGTGCGTCAGATGCCGCCGTCATGACCGTGCCTGCCCCGGACACGCCGCGCCTGCCCGGGCGCACGCCGGACTCGCTGGACGGCCGGGCGCCGCCGGGCGCGGCGCAAAGTTTGACTGAATGTTCAGTCTAAGAGCCTGTTATGCTCTCCCCCAAGGGGCCGGGCGTGCTCCGGCGCCGCGGTGCACGCGGGCGCGGGCCGGTGCTCCCTTGGGGTGTGTTGCGCGCACCCGCCGACGCCGAAGGGACCGGGAGAGCCGGATGAAGCAGCAGGCTCGCAACGCCGTCGGCACCCCTGACCAGCGCCGGGAGCAGATGCTCCGGGCCGCGCTGGAGGTCATCGCGGAACGCGGGTACCCGGAGACGCGGATCACCGACGTGGCGACGCAGGCCGGGACCAGCGCGGCGCTGGTCATCTACTACTTCAAGACCCGCGATCAGTTGCTGACCGAGGCCATCCGGTTCTCCGAGGACGCCTGGTACGCGGCCGGGACGCAGCGGATGGCGGAGATCCCCACCGCGGCGGGACGACTGGAGGAGATCGTCGCCATGACGTGCCTACCGGAGTCCGCCCCCGAGCTGCCGGGCTCCTGGCTGCTGTGGCTGGACCTGTGGGCCCAGTCGGCGCGCAACCCGGGCGTGGCCGCGGTCCGGCAGAAGTTCGACGAGCGCTGGCGGGAGACGATCCGCGACCTGGTGCGGGCCGGGCAGGAAGACGGCGAGTTCGGGAGCGTCGACGCGGAAGACTTCGCGGTGACCCTGTCCGCCCTGCTGGACGGGCTCGCGGTGCCGATCGCCCTGGAGGATCCTGAGGTGACTCCGGCCCGGGCGTTCGCGCTGACGATGCGGTTCGCGGCGGGCCAGCTCAGTTTCGAGTGGCGTCCCCCCGCCCGCGCTCGCACCGGCCGATCCCGGCCGCGGCGCCGGAGCAGCACATCATAGGACGCCAGGCGGCAGGAGATACCTCGTGGCCGGAGGACGCATCGAGCCGGCCGGGCTGACCAAGCGCTTCACCGAGGTCGCGGTCGACGACCGGTTGGGGACTCTGACGAGGGCGACGAAGGCGGTCTCTTACCGGCCCAGCGATCCCGGGCCTCCGGCCCAGACGTGGCACTGCCTGGACCCGAAGATCTCCAGGCACTCCGTAGGCCACCTCCCCCTGATCGTGTCAGGCTGGCCCCGGCTTCCGACATCCGTCAGCTGACGGATGTCTTGCCGTGCAACTTGCATGAGACTTGCCCTGCATGTAACGGCGTCTGTTCTTCTACTTTGACCTGTCCTTCAAGCATCCGGAGGTGCGGGACATGATCCCCGTCCCGATGGGGGCACAGCGCGGCCATCTCGTCGACGGCCTGGGGAAGATCGTCGAAGCTGGACGATGCCGGATTGGCAGGCGCCGGGTGGTGGTAGAAGTTCGGCGTTCGGTCGAAATCGGGGTAATAGCGATGGAAGACCGGGGTCGCCGAGGACGCGGCGGGCGGTACGATCCAGGTCCAGTCGGCCGGGCACGCCCGGCCGTGCCGCTCTTCCCGCTCTACGTGCTGGAGGAAGCGGACCGACTCGGTGTGATGGTCGGTGATCGCGACGCCGGCGGCGCCGAACGAGTGAAGGACCGCGAGGTTGAGCTCGGTCATTGCCTTGTCTTTCCACAGGTTCCGGTCGTTGGCCACCGAAAGGCCCATATGGGCGGCGATCACCCGCAGCTGGTCGTAACGGCCACTGTCGCCGAGGTCACGCGATCCGATCTCCGTGCACATATACCAGCCGTTGAATGGCGCGGCCGGGTAACAGACGCCGCCGATGTCCAGGTACATGTCGCTGATGACCGGCACGGCGTACCACCGCAGCCCGAGGTTGGCGAACCAGCGAAACTCCGGATGTTCGATGCTTATCTCGAGAACTGCATCGGCGGGTATCTGGTGCATGGTGACCGGCGCGCCGGCCTCCTGCACGAGCAGCGGAAGTATGTCGAACCGGCCGGCCGGCCGGGCGCCTGGCCAGCCGAGACCGCGGGCCAGCCGGGTGAGGTGGGCGTTTGCCGGGTCCCCGATGACGCCACCGCCGACGATGTCGTAACCCGCATACCGAACCAGCTGGGAGCTGAGGATCCGCGGCCCGGGCCGGTCCGGCTTGTCCGGCGCGAACACGGTGATCATCGGCCGGATCTTGCCGCCGTTGGTCGCCTCGCGCAGGTGCGTCACCGACTCCTCGGCGATGTCCGGTGCCGCGGTGACCTCGCGACGGTCCCGCACCCGCAGGCTCCGCCAGTACAGCCGCCCGATACATCGGGAGCTGTTCCGCCAGGCAACACGCGCGCCAAAGGCCAGCTCCGCCGGAGTGTGCCAGTAAGTGCCCGACGCCTCGATCTCGCGGCGAACCTGCCAGATCCGCCGGTCGGGCGGCCCGAGGCCATTTTCCATGTGGAACAGCGTGATGAACTGCTCGGCGCTGACCAGCAGGCTGTCAGGAGCGGACGGGCCATAGCCCGGCAAAGTCCACACACCCACGAAGACCTCCCAGGTAGCGTCAAGTTGCTCCGCCCCTCGATAGCGGACGGCCAGCGACCTCCGGCTACCGGGGAATGCAGCACCTTCGTGTGCTACCAGCGTGGACGCTCATCTTGCCGCGGCCTTGACGCTTACCTTGCACCCCCAGGTCGCGCCGCAAGCCGGAGATCTGCGGCGGTACGCCGGACTAGGAGATGCGGACGGCAGCGGCGGGCGCCATGGTCTCCATGCGTATCCGCACTGACTCTGCCTCCGGCACGCCGAGCCGTTCGAAGATGTCCAGGGCCTGCCTCAAGGCAATCCGCGCGGCATCGAACCGCTGTGTATTCAGCGTCGCTTCCGCGATTCCTTCGAGGATCTTGCCTTCCTGGTATGGGTCGCCGATCTCTCTCGACAACCTGAGAGCGGCGTGATAGTGATCAAGCGCTTCGCCGTATCGGCCCGATCCGCGATATATGTCGGCAATCATGCGAATGGCGATCAACTGGTGGGACAGGTTCCCGATATCCTCGGCGATCAGACGCGCCCTCTGATGATGAATAAGTGCCTCGTCGTAGCAGGCCGCGCTCTGGTAGATGGCGCCGATGTCATTGAGCACCTCGGCCTCATACGGCAGGTCGCCTATGTCACGGTATATCGTGAGTGCCTGCCGGCAGGCAGCCAGTGCTTCCTCGTAGCTGCCCTTGTAACGGTGGACGCCGCCAATGTTCTGGTGCAGGATCGCCTCGTTCTGCGCTCCGCCTATTTCACGAAATATCTGCAGAGATTTCTGGTAGGCGTCGAGCGCATCCCGATGGTAACCGTTATACAGATGCACCCGGCCCAGATTGTTGTGCACCTTCGCTTCGCCGCGCCGGTCGCCGACGTCACGATAGAGCGAAAGCGCCTCCCGCATGTGAGCATTTGCCTCGGGGTAACGGCCCAGATGCCAGCAGGCGATACCGGAATGGCTCAGCGTATCGGCCACGCCGCGCGGATCCGCGGCGGCGCGGTACAGAATCCGAGCTTCGGAGAAATAGGCGAGCGCCTCACGGGAACGGGCTGTGCGCTGGTGACCCAGGCCTATCTGGTCGAGGGCCTCGGCCTCGCCGCCACGGTCGGCCAGCGACCGGTAGATCGCCGCGGCTTCCTCAGCCAGGGGGATCGCCGCCTCGTGCTGCCCGGTCTGCTGGCGCACCGCGCAGAGCGCCAGCGCCGCGCGCGCGATCCGAGCCGGATCCGCGATGTCCCGGCTGGCCTGCAGGGCAAGGGCGTGGGCTGCGGCCGCCTCGTCCCAGTACGCCCTGATTTCCATGAAGTCGGCCAGCAGGTCGATGAGATCGGCGCACTTGTGCTTCCATTCGTGCCGGCCCGCGTAGCGCGCGGCCTGCAGGATGTTGCGCCACTCCGATTCCAGCCAGCCTGCTGCGTCTTCCTGCGTACCCAGCGCCGGGCTCCCGGCCGGCAGCTGGGCAGGCGGCACGGGAGCCCGGCGCCGGAGCGGGTGGAGGACCCGGTCGGCCAGGTCGGCTGTGTGCAGGTAGTAGTCAAGGAGCCTGCTCACGGCCTGCCGCTGCCCAGCCCCGGGGTCATCACGCGTGGCGCGCGTGGCCGCATAGCCGCGGATGAGGTCGTGGAAGCGGAACGATGCGTCGGGGGCCTGGGCCAGCAGGTGATAATCGAGCAGGCCGACGAGCGCCTTCTCCGCCTCTGCGAGGGTGCAGCCGCCGAGGGCGGCCGCAGTCGGCAGGCTGAAGCAAGCGCACGGACTGATGCCCAGCCGCCGGAAGAACTGCTGATGGTCGGGCTCCAGCGCACGGTAGGACAGATCGAAGGCGGCTATCACCCCCGGGGCCGCCGCGCCGACCTTACCCAGCCACGCTGGGGACTGCGACAGTTCGTCGATCAGGCCGCTGAGGCTCGGCGGGCCGTCCTG